>Ga0208958_1000522_pt1 | contig 45769 bp, 40 predicted proteins | sample RifOxyB1_FD_184032 | JGI IMG/M metagenome (GOLD analysis project Ga0208958, IMG submission 184032) | Soil microbial communities from Rifle, Colorado - Rifle Oxygen_injection B1 (SPAdes) | ecosystem: Environmental > Terrestrial > Deep subsurface > Rock core/Sediment | place: Rifle, Colorado...
TGTCCGCCGCCGGTTAATTCTCCCTTTTTATCAACAAAGAAAAATTGCCCCGTCATCTTCAGGTGTCCCAGCAGATATAATTCTGGTTTTTTATGAAATGAAAATATCAGCAATTTGCCGACTCTATTTATGTCAGCAAAAGTAAGCCCTTTTAGCTTACGGCCAAAGCTCGTGTCAGAACCGACGGTCTTTTTATTAAACACTTCGACACGCGAAATCATCTGTCCGGAGAGTTTGCTCCAGAGTTGTACGCGCACGGTTTCCACTTCAGGCAATTCAGGCATAGCTTTATAGTGAGCTTCCTATGTTACGATATTTTCAATGAATGAAGCAACTTTGCCTTTTGATGTTAAGGATACGGCACATGAGCTGGCTTACCACCCGCATGAACGTATGGCTAAGTTTCGCACCCTCGATTTGCCAGAGCGCAGCGCTGTTTTTAATGAACTGTCCCCTGCCCTCCGCCTCTCCATCCTTGAAGATCTTACTTTTGCTGAAGCCGTCGAGTTGCTCGATCACCTCGACCCTCAACGCGCACAATACATACTAAGCAAACTATCTTCTTCGGTGCGGCGCCGTAAAATCATTGCGCGACTCAAGAACGATATGTATGAAAAGGTGGATCATTTTTTACAATTTCATCCGCGCTCTTCTCTAAGCCTTATTCATTTAAATTACTTATATCTTCCAGACGCGATCACGATTGGCGAGACAGCTGAAGCGATTGAACGTCATCTTATAGATACGGGCAAGGTGCCAGTAGTATTGGTTTCCCAAAATGGCGTTTTGTCTGGCGAAGTGCCGCTGGCGACTCTCGTGCGCGAACGAAATTCCGCAAAGTTAAAGAATCATCTACAAACCGTTTTGTCTGTACCCTACAATGAAGACCGTCAGAAGGTGATGTCTTTGTTTATTGATAATCCGCACAAGAAGGTCGTCGTCCTTGATGACGATGGTAGTGTGCTCGGCATCATTTATTCCGACGATGTGCTCGATCTTTTTGCGGCGGAGCCAGCTACCTCACTTTATAGTTTTGCGGGCGTGACAGAGAGTGAACGTCCTTTTGATAACGTCACCAAAAAGGTTACTCATCGTTACCGCTGGCTTATCCTAAACCTAGCCACCGCTTTTCTCGCCGCGAGCGTCGTTGCTGCTTTTGAAGACACGATCTCGAGATATGTACTGATCGCGATGTATATGCCGATTGTGGCAGGTATGGGTGGTAATGCGGCGACGCAGACACTGGCCGTGATGGTGCGCGGAATCTCGATTGGTGAGATCAGCCTTAAGAATTGCGCTCCAGCTATCTGGAATGAAATAAAGGCCGGCTTTATAAATGGCGCTATCACAGGCACATTAGTCTTCTTGATCGCTCTCATCTTCAACACCGATGTCTTGCTCGGTCTAGTAGCTGGCGTATCAGTAATGGCTTCCTTGGTTATTGCCGGATTCTTCGGCGCCATCGTCCCACTGGTGCTCAAACATTTCGGCAAAGATCCTGCCACCTCCGCCACCGTTTTCATTACTACTGCCACCGATGTCTTCGGCTTCCTTTTCCTTCTAGGTATCGCCACTCTGTTTTTGTTCTAATAACATAAAAACCGCCGCGTTTAACGCGGCGGTTTTTATGTCACTTTGTTTCAATCTCTATATACAGGCTTTTGCCTTCAGGTATTCAGTCATCGTTGGTGAATCGCCGTTTTTAATTTCTGTTACACGTGCCTCTCCGAGGATCTCTATGAAGCAAGCTTCTTGCTCTGGAGTTATAGATGAAGGAACGCTCGCTGGATCGATACCAAATGTCTCAAGAGTCTTTTCTTGAGTTGGTGAAAGCGCCGGATTCTTATCTGCCGTCGTTTCAGATGTGTCGCCTTTGCCTGTTAGGTCTGTCACCATAGGGCGTATCTGGTACGAATCAAGAATGAATAACAGCGCTCCAACCATGAGTAAACAAAAGAAAACACCACCTAACGCTACAAAGAAAATATTTAGAAACTTTTTCATAAGCCAATTGTACCACTGCTTACAAAATAGCCGGTAATCCTCCAGAGGAATTTTGCCTAAGCATTCATACCTGCCACGGTGCCGGTGGTCCAACAGAGCTGGAGTGAGAAGCCACCGCTTGGGCGGTTGATGTTAAGAACGTCGCCAGTGAAGAAGAGATTAGGGTGCAGTTTGGAACGCATAGTCTTTGTGTCCACTTGTGTCAGGTCTATACCACCATCAGAAATAACCGCCCAGTCCATTCCCATCGTGCCGGTTATTGTGACTGGCATAGACTTTAGTAAATCCACCAAGGTCTGTCGTTCAGCCTTATTCACACTGTGTACTTTTTCTTCTAGAAATTCCGGTGGAAGAATGTTTATCAGCGCTTTATCCATTCCGGCTGGAGTTATTTCACTTAAAACATTTCTAACTAATTTATTTTTATTGCGTTCAAAGACGGCCAGAACACGCTGTTGTAGAGTGCCAGTTTCGGTGTCTGGATACATATCAATTTTTGCTTCTAGGGTGCCGTGCTTATCTAAAAGTTTCTTTACCAGATTGGCCGAGTTCAATATGAGTGGTCCAGACAATCCAAAGTGAGTAAATAGAATTTTACCAGTACGCGAAAATTTACCTTCTTTTTTAGACAAGCTTGGCCCGAAGGTGATCTTCATAAACGAAAGTGAAGTACCAGAAAGTTTCTTTACCCACTCTTCGTCAACAGTTAGAGGAACGATGTTGGGGTTTGGTTTGAGAATCTTGTAGCCTAGTTCTTTGAGCCACTCTAGCCCTTCGCCAGTAGAACCGGTTTCTTGGTGTGATAGCCCGCCGGTAGAGAGAACGTATGAGTCAGCAGAATAAGTACCGTTGTTGGTTTTTATTCCAGAAATCTTTCCGTCGGTTTGCGTAAATCCTGACGCTTTAGTAGAGCGTTTCAACTCCACGTTATACGTGAGAATATATTTTCTCATTGCCTCAGTTACGTCGGTGGCCTTTTGAGACATAGGGAAGGCTCGCTTGCGAGCTTCTACCACTAGCGGTAAACCCAGTCCTTCAAAAAACCGCCAAGAGTCCCTCATTCCGTGTTGTGAGAATGGTGAGTGAAGAAACTTACTCGCCTCTCCATAGTTGGCAAGTAGCTCGCGCTCGTCTTCTTCTGCATTTAAAATATTGCATCGCCCGCCTCCGGTAATGGATAGTTTTTTACCCAATTCCTTATTTTTCTCAATCAAAAGCACACGCCGCCCTCTTAGGGCGGCTCGACCTGCGGCCATCATTCCTGACGGACCGCCACCGATTACAATCACATCGTAGTGTGGAATGGTGGACATCGTTCTTATATAGTAACACGAATTTGGTCGGTTGTATAGGGTGTCAAAAAAGCTAAGTAGTATCTTCATTACTTGTACCAAGAAGCTGTTCTAGAGAGGAATTTTGTTGTATGTGACCACAATATGGTCTTTATCTTGTAGATCGTACGTGTTGATCCTGTCAGTGTAGTCTTCCTCGTTGATAGTTATAGAAAGCGTATAGCCCTCTCTGTTTAGAGCCACTCCAGTTACTCTAAAGAAATCTGCAAGTGTAGTGGTTCGCTCAGTAAGTTCGAAGTGTAGGTTCCCGGTATCGTCATGAGTATGTATCGTGGCTACACATTGTGGTGAAACACCGAGTTCCGCTGGGATTGTCTGCAACTCATTATCAATAAATATTTCTAGTTTGGCGCTTCCGTATTCATCAGAATACGAATGTATACGCTCAATACAAGGGACGTCCGTTTCTTTCCAATAGGCCAATTGTGGAGAAAATTCTTTTTTCCAAAGTAGAAAAGACGCAGTAGTTACAGCAGCCAAAATGGTCGCTATGACAGTAAATACAATAATGTACGAGACCAGTGATCGTTTTTTGCCCTTATATTTTGGTGAACTTTTACTTAAGATAAAAATGCCAGATATAAGCGTGAAAATACCGAAACAAATGGAGACGATAATGTACCAACGAAAAACAACTCCAAACAAATAAAATGTATAAGGAGGGTAAATATTGATATCAGACCATCTGGTTGGTTGGCTGGTTCGATTTGCTTCATCAATAGTACGTGCGTCAACGGAGTACGTACCGTAGGAGAAAATATTTGTAAAAATTGCTTCCCAAGTCTTGTCAGGTTTTACAATAGCGGTGACTTCTTTGTAAAAGTCTCCCTCGTGACGTAGTACTAAACGCACCGTTGTGCCTTCAGAAACCGTCCCAGCGACAAATATGTTGGACCAGGCATTTTTCTGTGGCAGTACTGTCACAGACTTAATTTGGGGAAATCTAATATCACAATTAAAAAATATACCCTCACATTCTTTGGCAGATACCTCAGCTCTGGTATCTTCCTCGGGTTCTGAAATTACTGGTGCTTCCGGCACTTTAACTATTTCTTTGGTGATAGTAGGTGTTGGTTCAGATAGTGTGGGTTGAGGAGGAATGAGAATTGTAGCTTCTGGGACAGTGAGGCGTGTTGCAATAATATCTTCAAGAATATTTGATCCGCTTCCGTCGGATGCATTTATAGATGCGTCATTGGCAGTAATGAGAGCGCTGCCAGATCCTATTACTCGCATTAAGACGGTGATTATAGGAACGTCTGCACCTAAGACACCGTTTGTCGTTCCTCCGGAAAACAAGATCGCCCCCTCTTCATTTGAAAACGTTGGCGGAGTCAGCCAGAAATTAAAAATGGTTGAGCCTGGTGTGGTATCAACGGAAACGACTTCAAGGATATCTTCAGGGAAGGATATCTCGGCTTCAGCAGCATTGAAACCACGGTCTGTTGAGCTGGCCTGCACGATTAGAGAAAATTCTGTACCGATCGTTGCTGTTTTTGGTGCTGAAAAATTGAGCGTAGCGGCTTGTACAAATGTCGGGGAAAGTAGAAAAGCAAAAAGCAGCGTATGTAAAAACGAAATTTTTAAAATAGATAGTCTCATAGTAAAAAATTAAAATGCGCGAAGAAAAATACTCAGGTCTGCCGCGTTAACCTTGTTGTCATCGTTTATATCGACTGGTTTCATAAGGAATATACTGAAATCCTTCATGTTCACTACCCCGTCTGCGTTTAAATCTGCTTTTGGTACTGAGGTAGAACTTATTGTGACTGTTTTAGAAAATGAATAGTCGTAACCGAAGTCGGAAATCAAAGATGATCTAACTCGAATTGATAATTTTCCTGGTGCAAAACGAACAGAGTTGATAAGTATTTCGTAATGCCCGGTCTTGTCACTTTTTGTTTCGTAAAAGATGTTCCCTGCCTGCACTAAGACGCCCGTGTGTGGGATGGTGTTGCCCGATACTGCTATGTCGTCACCCCATGCAATCACGTCACGCCCAAGAGTAATAGTCGGCGGCATAAGCACTTTTTCTCTGAACAATGCTGAGTTTGCTTGTTTAAATTCATACTGAATCCCCTTTCTGACTGAATGAATGCCATCGTTATCAACGGCAAAAATGGTGAAAGAATATAGTCCTCGTGGGAAATTTTGGAATTTTACAGAGAAGGATCCATTATTTGAATCTGCGGTCGTATCCGCCTCAAAATCACGACCGATAGGTAGTTGCTGTAATACTGCGTGTATCTTGGCATGTGGGTAAGCAAAGCCAGTGACAAAAATCCGATTAGGCGCTACCCAAGCTCCTCCCCCACCTTCTGCTGGTGTAGGAGGTGGTAAGGCTGTGGTGACAAAAGTCCCACACTCTTTGGTTTTATTATTTGATTCGTCTCGCGAAGTAACACAATAGGCATAGGTTGTCTCCAAAGTCAGTCCAGAAAGCGCAATGGCGTGTGAGAGTACTAATGTCGGATCATGAGGTCCGTTTATGTTGGTATGAGGATCAATCCCATATTTGATATCAGAATCAGATGGCTCGTTGGTAGTCCACATTACAACAGCGGAGTTGTTTGTAATGGACTCCACGCGCAATTCAGTAATTACTGGCGGTGTTTTATCTTTACCCTTTTCTTTGCCAGTATCTCCATCGTGAGCTGCTAACAACAATTTGGCTCCAAACAAGGCCGCTAAAGTACACACAACTATGACCAAGATGAGAATTCCAAAAAAGGAAATTTCTCGAAGTTTCATTTAATTTAAATGATAGCAAGGAATCCATCTTTTGAGACACTAGACGTGGGTACAATAACTTGCTGTTCAACTTATAACTAATCAGATGTCCGCACCCAATTAGAATGAATTTCTAAACTCTAAATTTGTTAACATAACCATATGCCGAAAAAGGAAATCTCCAGCGGTACAGCGCATGCTTTGCCAGATGATTTACGAAAAGCAATAACGTCATCCTTGAAAGCACTTTCCACATGGGAAAACATCACACCGCTTGCGCGTAATGAATGGATTTGTTGGACAATCTCAGTCAAGACTGAGGCGACAAGAAAGGAGCACGTCAAAAGGGCGCCGGAGGAACTTAAAGAAGGCAAACGAAGACCGTGTTGCTGGATGGGTTGTGTCCACCAAAAAGACAAAGTGACTAGTCCATCGCAAAAGTACGTTCTCAGTAAAATTTCTAAAAAGAAGACGCAGAGGTAAATAAACGACAAAGGGACTCAAATGAGTCCCTTTGTTTTACTGTGCTCCGCGGGCAGGATTCGAACCTGCGACCGATCGATTAACAGTCGACTGCTCTACCGCTGAGCTACCGCGGAATGTCCTTGATCTACGGTATTGATCAAGTGCGCTTATTGTACAGAAAAATTTGATTGTTTCAACTTATAGAGTGAAGCAAGAGTCGGTGTCTGTCCTGTCTTTATATGCACTAATTTTAGCTAAATTAGTGCATATTTCCGCTCCATGAACAACGTCCATGTGTAGTGTAAAACTTCTTAATGTAACCCCCCGCAATACCTTTGTGGGTAGCGTGAGCTTGGCGCTAACTAAAATTATTGGTCATCCTCATCCTCATCTTCATCCTCATCCTCATCTTCATCTTCATCTTCATCTTCATCTTCATCTTCATCCTCATCCTCGTCATCGCCCTCATCCTCATCTTCATCCTCTAGCTCATTGTCATTCAAGTCTTCGAATTCTTCATCCTCATCTTCCTCGAGATCTTCAAGTTCATCCTCCAAATCTTCCAACGCATCTTCTTTTTCTAATTCATCCAGATCTTGGTCTTCGCTGTTCATTTCTTGTTCTATCTTCAACTTCTCAGTTTGTAAGTCTTTCTTGATCTCGTCTTTTTGCTCTATCAAAAAGTCAGCCTGATTTTGCAAATCCACTAGCTGCTGAGTAAGTAAAGCAACAGCTGTCTCGTCTCCTGCTTTCTGTGCCTCGCTTAGCAATTTCTCCTTCATTTCTTTCCGCTGGGCTAACAGTTTTTTCCTAGCCTCCAAAAATGTTTGGTCAAGAAGCTCTTCGCGAGCATCGAACTCATCGTCAAGACTTTTTGCAAAAGATGTAACATCTTTACCAGATACCTTTGCTTGGTTTACTATTTCCGCAGCGTAGGCCACGTTGGCTATCAAAAGTGATTTTGCTTTTTCTATCCCTTCTGTTTCAGGATCTTCCTTTTCTATCATCACTTTTATTTCTGCGATACGTTCACCAGCAAGTTCAATCTGAAGTTTTGCCTTGGCTTCGTAATCGAAGGTGAAAAACTGTAACAGAGTCTCGCCAAAACGATCAAGGAAATAGAACGAGCTTTCGGGAGTAAAGCCAGCAGAAGGAAGATCGACCGTCTGCTCTTGTGCCTGTACAGCTGTGTTAAGTAAAAATAACCCCACCACTACCACGAAAGCCGAAATGATTTTTTTCATAAAAAGTTCTTATTGAATCTTTACTTAAGTATAGCAAGAATAGATGTCTAAGAATCTGATTTTAATTTGATAACTACTTCACAGTTAATTTAAACCATTTATAAATGGCCGCTATATTTTGTGGTAAATAACTACGCTTAGTGAGTAAAGAATCCTTAGTAAATTCTTCACAAATCTGAATGGTGGACCCACGGGGAGTCGAACCCCGACCTGTTCCATGCCATGGAACCGTTCTACCGCTATACTATGGGCCCGCTATAACGCGCTCAAATATAGCAGAAAAATATATCAAAGAGAAGATGAAGTAGTTATGTTAGAATCCCACATTATGGATGTCTCGATCGAGCAAAGTTGGAAAGAGCAACTTAAGGATGAATTTGAAGCAGATTACTTCAAAGAGTTGGCGAGCAAGGTGCGTGAAGCCTATACCTCAAAGACTGTCTATCCCCCACCGAAGCAGCTGTTCAATGCTTTTGATCTATGTCCCTTTGATCAGGTGAAGGTCGTCATTATTGGACAAGATCCATACCATGGTCCGAATCAGGCGCATGGTCTATGTTTTTCAGTCCAAGATGGTGTGGTTGTACCGCCTTCGCTTAAAAATATATATAAAGAGATCAGAGACGATCTTGGTAAGGATATTCCCACATCGGGTAATTTGGAACGTTGGGCTAAACAAGGAGTACTGCTCTTGAATGCAACTTTAAGTGTAGAGCAGGCTCGTGCTGGCTCACACCAAGGCTGGGGATGGGAACGATTCACAGATGCCGCAATCAAGAAAGTTTCTGATGAAAAAGAGGGTGTGGTCTTTATGCTTTGGGGGCGGTATGCGCAAAACAAAGTATCTTTGATTGATGAGACCAAACATTTGATCCTGCGGGCGGCGCATCCCTCACCTCTTTCTGCGTACAACGGTTGGTTTGGCTGTAAGCATTTCAGTCAGGCTAACAAATATCTGGAGTCACGTGGTGAAAAATCGATTGATTGGTAAAAGCGCCGCGGGCCGAAGGCCCGCGGCGCTTTTACGTTACTTTAAAACAATTTCCAAATTCCCTGGTCCTCTTCCCCATCTATCTTGAAGATGGCGACACCGTGCAGGTTGTACTTCTCTGCCAACTTAACTTTATCTTCGATTGCGTTTGCGTCTGAATACCAGACTAATTGCACAGGTACCTCAACGTTATTATCGGTCGCGTATTTCAAGGCTTGTGCAGTTGCTTTGAGTCCTTTGCTGGTTCCGCTAGGTACGGACATTTTGGCGACTTTCTTAGCTAACGTTTTGTTTTCAATGTAGCTAAAGACAGCCTCGTTTGAGCTACTGCGGCTGACGCTAACCTTTTTCTTACTGGCCAATTTTTTAGCAACTGGCGCATTGATAGCTCCATCACCATCGTAATTCTTGTACCATTCTGGGGCAACAGTAAGAGTCCACTGACGACCATAGGTCGGTACACCTAGCATAATTTTTTCGGCTGGAATGTCCTTGAGCGCAAGTGTCACCACTTTTTCTACCCATTCAGGGTCGGAAACTGGCACATATGGTGCACCCTTGCGTGCGTCGTTTAGTTTGAGGTCGGCCCGCTGTTGATCGTATGTCATTAGCTCAACTCGATCGCAGTAAGTAGCGATTGCCTTATAGTCGTTGGCGTATTGTAAGTTGGTGGGCACAGTACGGTAAAGACTATCTGCTGGAGTACGAGCCTCAATAGCACAAGTGAGAAGTTTGCCGTTTAGTTCTGCCTTCAACTCCTTTAGAAATAGCGAGAAGTAGTCTTTGGTCTCGGACATTTTAGATTCGTAATCGATATTGATGCCATCGAATTTTCCCTTTTCAACCATGTTTACTATTTCTTCAATGTGAGCAGATCGTTTGGTGCTATCACTGAGAACAGAATGGATATTTTTACCATCTGACCACATGATTGACGGTATTACTTCCACGTCTTTCTTTTTAGCCGCGCTAAAAAACTTCTTCCATTGGCTTTCTCTTAGTTTTGCTTTATCGACGAGATTGCCGCTACTCGAGACTTCAAAAGCAAAAGGATAAACGGTATCCAATTTACTCAGCTGTTTGGTGGCACTTTTTAATCCCTTGGTATCCTGCCACCAAGGAACCCAACCAGAAACTTCGAGAGAAGTGGCCGCGAAGGTAAGGTGGGCTGGAATGAATAGTCCGAGCGCTAGGAAAACAGCAAAAAATCTTGTCATATACTACTTGAGACGATGAAGAGCGAGATTTCTTTCAGTGACCTGAAAGAAATCCCGTTCTTCTGCGTCATAGGGTTTAGGAGGTTCTTAGGGAGGTTCTTTCAACAGTACAAGGAATGAAGTAATGAAGAAGACATACGTTGTAGTGATGGCCGCCATATCATACTTGGCACTCACCACTACCACATATGCGCGAGTAGAAACGTGCATGGCATCCTGGTATGGACCGGGTTTCAATGGCCGACTGATGGCCAATGGGAGACCTTTCAATCAGGACAATCCAAACCTTGCGGCACACAAAAGCCTGCCGTTTGGCACCAAGTTGGTAATTACCAACTTGAACAATGGTAAGACCCACAAAACAACGGTAACCGATCGTGGACCGTATGTTAAAGGTCGTTGTGTCGATGTCTCCCGTGCGGGAGCAATCAAATTGGGTTTCATTTCCCGTGGTCATACACGCGTGCGCGTGCAGATTGTGAAATGATACTCTTCAGTTCTTTTTTAGGGGCAGGGTCGCTACGCGACCCTGCCCCTTTTCTATAAGGTATAATCGCATTATGCTAAAAACCCTCATTCCTTGGATTGTTGGCTTCGTCCTGCTTCTGATCGTACATGCGTACATCACAGGCTAGCTCGCAATTTAAGATTCGTTGTCTATGCAGAAATACGTAGTTTTAGAAAAAGCCGTCGGCGAGACGCCGCTTCAGGCTGTGGAGAAATTTCGTGCCACTCACCCCGAGCTCGTGGGGGTGTCCTTAGCCTATGCCGGCCGCTTAGACCCTATGGCCAGCGGCAAGTTGCTCATACTAATCGGCGAAGAATGCAAAAACCAAGAGAGTTATCACTCGCTCGACAAAGCTTATCGGTTTGAAGTTTTGTTAGGTTCTTCATCTGACACTGGCGATATTTTGGGCTTGGTCAATTGGCAAGAAAAAACAAACTTCAGTCAGTCACAATTTCAAAAAGTAACAGCGTCGCTGAGAGGGCCACTGGCACTTCCTTATCCAAAATTTTCTTCGCGCACAGTAAAAGGCAAACCGCTGCATATTTGGACACTTGAAAACCGCCTTGGTGAGATCGAGATTCCGACCGCGGAAACTACTATTTATAAACTTGAGTTGGCCGGCGTTCGCACCGAAGCGGCAGAAGTGGTTTATGAAAACGCTCTCTCACGGATTGAACTGATTCCAAAAGTCGAAGAAGAGTCAAAGGCACTCGGTCGAGACTTTCGTCGGAGTGAGGTGCGAGTTGCTTGGCAAGTCTGGTTGGAGCATCATCGAGGCGAAAAGGTGCAGATTGCCACCTTTGACTGCATCTCCTCTTCTGGTACATACATGCGCTCTTTGGCTACTGAGATCGGTCGAAGGCTTGGTACTACCGCATTGGCGTATTCAATCCACCGAAGCATCATTGGAAAGTATCGTACTTTACCGCTTGGTTTGGGTTTTTGGTCAAAGCGATTCTAATTGACCAAATCAGGCTTTTCTGGTATCTTGGCGGAACTTATGTCACAGGATAAATTGATAAAAATTGTCTCCAAGGGCGACGCCAAAGGCGTTGGTAAAGGTGATGTTTACTACACGCGTTTCAATAACAAGAATAAGAAAGACCCAAGCAAGAAGCTTTCTCTAAAGAAATACAACAAGAAGACCAGGACTCACCAGGACTACACCCAGAAGAAATAAGAAAATCCGCCAAACGGCGGATTTTTTTGTGGGTGGGCAGGGTGGTGGCTGTCTGACGACAACTACCACCCTGCCGTTTTCACCTTATTCCCAGCCCCCTTGACTTTTAGCATTGTTCGGGTATTGTAGGCAAACTCATGAGTATCACACTCGTGGGTAGAACTTGGAGGTTCCATGGTGAGGAAGATGAATTTGAGTTTGGAACTTTGCGACAATACGATGTCGATCGGCGTCGCCGGCGATTCCTGATCGGCCAGCGGCCGCTCGGAAAGGAGGAGACTGACCAACAACCCTGCTAGATCATCGCACTGTCAAGGTGATGGATGAGATAGGTCAGGGCCGGTTCCTTTAGATAATTGAGCACACACACAGGACCTCGTCACTTCAGTAGACGAGGTCCTTTCTTTTGCCAAAATATTTCTGGCTCGTTACGAAAGTAATGAGCTTTTATTTTTTATAGAGAAAAGGCGGCGGGCCGAAGGCCCGCCGCCCAATCGTCATCGATAGTTTAAAGTGCTCCTTGATCAGCCTTGCAGTTTCTTTCAAATACTTCTACCAATATTTTTTGCGCCGCAGGTACGTTTTCTGCTTTGCCCTTCCAAGCTTCTTGTACGGGTTGCTCGATACCGCGAGAGAAGGAGAAGGCTAGCTTCCATGGTAATTTGCCGTTGGCCTTTTCCAGTTTACCGATGGCGTTAAAATTTGCGGTCGCTTGTTCTGGTGATTGTCCGCCAGAAAGAAATACCACTCCAGCAACTTCACTTGGTACGCAATCTTGGAGAACTTTCAGGGTCGCTTCCGCTACTTCTTCCGGCGTGCTCTGCTTAGGATTTTTATTTCCAGAGAGAACCATACTGGTTTTTAAGATCACGGCCTTTAGGTCCACTCGGTATTGTTGAAGTACGGCAAACAAAGTCTTTAATGTAAGGGTTGTCACTTCTGCCGCGCGAGCAATATCGTGCGCGCCTTCATATAGTACTTCTGGTTCAACGATCGGTACTATCCCTGCTTCGTGGCAGAGACGAGCATAGCGCGCTAATAAAAGGCAATTCAATTTGATGCTGTCGTGAGTCGGCAGGCCATCACCAATCGAGATAACCGCACGCCATTTGGCGGCGCGTGCTCCCATTTTGTAATACTCATCGAGTCGCTCGCGAAGTCCGTCTAGTCCTTCCGTCACCACCTCTCCAGGGAAACCATCTAGGGGTACGGTACTTTTATCCACTTTGATGATCGGGACAATACCTTTGGCAATCAGGAAATCAACGAAAGCAGTACCATCGTCGGTGTGGTTGCGGATCGTAGCATCGTAAAGAATGATACCGGTTACGTATTTTTCGATACCTGGAGTAGTGAAAAGAAGTTGACGATAAAGACGGCGGGTTTCTGGATCCGGAGTGGCACCGATCCCTTCAAGCTGCTTATTCATCGTGTTGATACTTTGGTCGGCGGCCAAAATACCTTTGCTTTCGGTAAGAAGAAGCGCGGCTGTTTTGTAAAGTTGTTCGTTATTCATTTCAGATAGTATATCAACACGGCGGACAGCAAAGCTGTCCGCCGTGTTGATTCCGGAAGCGTAGTGTATTAGGTACGGATCTTCCAACCGATGCGGAATAAGTGTGTCACCAACACACCAAGTAATACAATAAGAGAAATTATCATTACTAGGCCGATAGTACTGTTGGCTTCACTGTATCCAATCATGCTGCTCCGTACTCCGTCAGCAAAATAGAAGAAAGGATTTACTTTTGTTAGCAATACTGCAGTTGAAGGTAGGAATGTAATTGAGTAAAAAATTCCGCCTAAGTAAGTGAGTGGAGTAATAATAAAAGTGTTAAGAACTTGCAGTTGTTCAAAACTCTCTGCCCATAGAGCGACCAATATGCCGAGCATGGCGAAAATTGATGCGATAGATGCAATGTAAAAGATGAACCAGAATGGATGTGTGAGCGTGACTGCGCCAAACAAAACCCCGACTCCAAGAATCAGAAACGACACCATCATGGCTCTGGTTACAGCGCTGCCGACAAAGCCGATCAGCATTTCTATGTAGGAAAAAGGCGCGATGAGGATTTCCTCGATTCCTTTAGTAAAGCGCATGAAGTACAGAGCGGATGAGGCGCTAGCAAATGAGGAGTTGATAATAGATAACATCAATACTCCAGGGAAGACGAAGGAGATGTAGGGTACGCCAGCAAAATCATCAATCCTGGTTCCTATCACTGAACCAAAAATAAAGATGTACAACGCGGCCGATATGGCAGGCGCGACTAGGGTCTGTATAACCACTCGCAAAGTACGTTGTACTTCGCGGCGCAACATTGTGTAAAGACCAATCCAATTCATCATATACTAAGCTGGTTTTTCACTCTTGATAATCTCCAGGTATGTTTGCTCGACTGACTTCCCTTCTTTCATAAACTCATCTTTGGTACCATGCGCGATAATTCGGCCGTGGTTGATGATCGCGATGTCGTTGCATAGATACTGAATCTCTTCTAGGTAATGAGAGGTTAGGATGATGGTTTTGCCGCCCTCATTCATTTCTTTGAGATAAGCCCACAAGTCGTGCCTTTGCTCCACGTCCACTCCGGCGGTTGGTTCGTCTAAGATAAGTAGGTCAGGGGTGTGAATCAGAGCGCGACCAAGCAGGGCGCGGCGCTTTAAACCGCCAGACAATTTCTGAAACTTTACCTTGCGGTGCTTTTCAAGATCAAAGCGTGCAATTAATTCGTTTATTTTTTCCCAGCGCTGATCGTGTGGAATGCCGTAATAGCCGCCCATGTAGTCCATTAGTTGTTCTGGTGTGGCAAAGATGTCCACGTTGAACTCTTGTGGGGATAGACCGACTTTGGTGCGAGCAAGTTTGTAGTCTTTAACAACATCGACGCCGTCGATCAATATCTGTCCGGAGGTAGGCTGAGTGATGCCAGTGATTGAGTGGATGGTGGTTGATTTACCCGCACCGTTTGGTCCGAGTAAACCAAAAAAACTCCCCTTTGGAATGGTGAGAGAGATATTGTCGACAGCGACCTTCTCGCCGTATCTCTTAACTAGATTTTTAATTTCGAGAGCTGGAACGTTAGACATTTGACTATTATAGCAAATTAACAAAAATGCCGCGTGAGGGGCGGCATTAATTAAATCGAGCAGTATTATAGTGGCAGTTCAGCCAATTGGCTCAGTATGTGCTCCATCATAAAGACGGAGACACTCCTTTGTTTGGCGGCTTCCAAAAGTTTTTTGGTTTCCTCCTCGCTTCGATATTTTATCGAAGCTTCAAGTTCCACGCGCTCCTGATCCGGCAAAAGCCGGATTTCCTGAAGCATCTGCTCATGCTTCATTTGAACCATTTTAGTCCTGCAGATATCGCATAGATTGTCTGGGCAGTTCCTGTTCCTGCACAAGGCTCTGTTTTTGCGCATCGACGTCTCTCCTTGACGTTTATTAATCCAGATTGCATAGTAGCACGAATATATTTATGGATCAAAGTGAGGAGTGGCTGTTGAAGGAGAAGTACAATGGCGAAAAATGCGAAGCATTTTTCGCTGATTTGAAGCGGCTTACCGCAGGCGAGCCGCTTGGTTATGTCATCGGGCATGCCCCTTTTCTTAATTGTAAGATCTTTCTTGATTCACATCCGCTAATCCCCCGCCCCGAAACAGAATACTGGGTAGAGAAAGCGATTAAGGAGATAGAGAAAGCGGGCAAGGCTTCGCCTCGCCCGCTCCGCATCCTCGACCTCTGTGCTGGGTCGGGCGCTATCGGTGTTGCAGTCGCCAAAGCTGTACCAAGTGCCGAAGTGACTTTCGTTGAGATTGATCCTTCACACTTACCGACCATAGAAAAAAACATCACCCAAAACCTTTCGATTAATCGAAAGGTTTTGGGTGAAAGATTTGTTGTGATAGAAAGCGATTTGTTTTCTAAAGTTGAAGGAGAATTCGATTTTATCCTTACCAATCCTCCATACATTGACCCGGCTATAGACCGCACAGAGGAGAATGTAAAAAACTTTGAACCACACTTAGCACTTTATGGTGGAGTGAACGGGGTGGAACTGATTGCGCGTCTTATTGCTGAAGCTCCACAATATCTTTCAGACAACGGTCAGCTTTGGATCGAACACGAGCCGGAGCAAACCGAAATGATTTCAAAATTAGCTTTCGACAACCTTGGGTCGATTCAAACCCTTCCCGACCAATACGGAATAGAACGTTATTCAATTCTAAATTTTAAACCAGACAACTTAATAATTGGCACCTATCCCATAGAACCACGTAGGTAGTGATTTGCGCAGTTATCCCCAACTGGCAGTCAAAAAAGTGTGTGGTCGTCTTTCTAGCATGATGTATAATTTAATGGTCAATGTTTTTACATTGACCCATAACCTGATGCTAACTCCTTATTAGTTTAATAGTCGTTTTTAAAAACCCCTACCACAACTGATGAACGGAAGTTCGTCAGGTTGTGGTAGGGGCTTTTTGTTTCTAGTGACTCCTTGTGAGTCCGACCTGTATTTGATAGGGGTCGTTAGAAATAAAGCGGACGTTGCCCTGTAACCGTCGTTGTTGGACGTAAACCAATTACACGATGAACAACCTCATCTGTAGTATGTACATCACCTTGCGTAACGGTAAGAAGTACCGTCGCCCAGACGGACGGCCTATCTGCTGGGAAGACAAAGGTGACAGGGTTAAGGAAGTGGTAAAAGAAGAGAGCACCACCCCCTTAGAAGAAGATGACGCTCTCAACCAATTGTCTAATTAGCACCTAGACCACTCGACACTCCCTTATGGGAGTGTTTTGTGTTATTTACATTTTACCCTAACCGACAGTGACGGCGACGCCGGCGTCGGCATTGGTGGGGACAACTCTATATCACTTACGCTATGGTTGCAACTATCTTTCATCGGGGCTTATATACTTAGTACCCTTGTGACTAGACATTTTTATAATGTTTTCTAATCCGACAATGCCAGCCAAAATAAAAGCGGTACCGAGACAAATAGTAGAAAGCAGTGCTATTTCAAAGCCGAAGAACATACGAATGAGGAAAGCTGATACTAACGTAAATAACAACACTACACCAAATGTAGTTCCTAGATGATTTGTTTGCATAAAGTTATTTCATCTTACCCTTTCACATTATTTTATTCAAGATGGTGTAATACTCGCTAGCTTTCTACAAACCCTCTAATTTGCTACAATCTGGGGGAATTATGAAACATCTCCCGACTGAGCCATATAAGGGCGTGCGTGACTTTTATCCAGAGGATATGGCTGTACAGCAGCACATATTTAATACTTGGAGCCGTACTGCTGAATCATTTGGTTTTGAACGCTATGATGCTTCTGTCCTCGAACCTTCCGAAATATACAAGAGCAAGGGTGCCGAAAACGAGGAGATGGTCAATGAGCAGACCTACACTTTCACCGACCGTGGTGACCGTGAGGTAACTCTACGTCCAGAAATGACTCCGACGGTAGCCAGAATGATTGCAGGTAAAAGCAAGGAACTGGCCTTTCCTGTTCGTTGGTATTCGATTCCAAATCTTTTCCGTTATGAGCGCACTCAGCGCGGACGTGTACGTGAACACTGGCAGCTCAATTGCGATATTTTTGGTTCAAACGATATTGTCGCTGATATTGAGATCATTGCACTCGCCTACCAGACGCTAATAAATTTTGGCGCACAACCAGAAATGTTTGAGATCCGAGTGAATGATCGTCGTGAGATGAAAGAATTTTACGAATCACTAGGGATTAGTGATGAGGAAATCATTACCAAGATCACTCGTCTCAATGATCGCTTTCATAAAATAGACCGATCGCTATATTTAGCAGAATTGCGCCAGATTACACCGGACTCTGCAGATGCTATCTTGGCTCATCTCGAAGAAAGTAGTCAGAGTGAAAATGAAGTAACTCGTGGTCTCAATGCGGTTGGGATAAATAACGTCAAGATTGACCGCTCACTCGCACGTGGTTTTGATTACTACACCGGTACCATCTTTGAATTCTTCGATACTGATCCTTCTAACAACCGCTCAATGTTGGGGGGCGGTCGTTACGACAATCTAACCGGACTCTTTACTAGTGAAGCGGTCAGTGGAGTTGGCTTCGGCATGGGTGATGTGACAATGCGTGATTTCCTAGATACGCACGGTCTTCTACCAGCCAAGAAAGCTGGTGCGCAAGTGATTGTTATTCTAACTGAAGAGCGATTCAATATTGATGGCGAGAAAGTGGCAATGAAGCTACGTGGAGTCGGTGTCCCTACTCTGGTTGACATCAGTACCAAAAAACTTGGCAAAAAAGTTGCCGCGGCCGATCATTCCGGTGCGGGATATATCTTGGTCGTTGGTGAAGACGAAGTATCGCGTGGCGAATATGTTCTGAAGAATTTGGCCGACGGTACCGAGATGTCTGGTACACTGGAGGACTTAGCACAAGGACTTGCTGTTTAACTCTTCATAATGCGTTACGTTGTTTTTGATTTGGAGACCCAAAACTATTTTTCTGACGTCGGTGTAAATGATCCGGCTAGTTTGGATATCTCCGTCGGCTGTTTTTATGACAGTGTGGATGACCGTTATTACGCAGTGACGATAGATGAGCTTTCTACTATTTGGCCTCTCATCGAGAGCGCGGATGCGCTAGTTGGCTATAATTCCAATCACTTTGATATTCCACTTTTAAATAAGTATTATCCCGGTGATCTCCGCCATATTAAAAGCATTGATATTTTGGAATCAATCAGACAGTCGCTCGGGCGACGGTTGCGACTAGATAGTGTGGCTTCCGCGACTGTGGGTGCGAAAAAAAGCGCGGACGGCCTGCAGGCCGTCCGCTGGTGGCGCGAAGGAAAAGTTGATGAGGTAAAGAAATACTGTCTTCAAGATGTAAAAGTCACCAGACAGGTTTTTGAATACGCTCTAAAAAACGGCCACGTAAAATTCAAAGACGGTGCAAAGAAGCGCGAGATCCCACTCGACACTTCCAAGTGGGGCGATAAGGAGGATGTTTCGATGACCCACGCCCTGCCTTTCTAGACAAAATGTTGTACAGATAGTACTTTAGCGTCAGATAGCAATGAGGAGGAGACGATATGTCTGTATCGATTTCTGAAATACGGTCGGCTGTGGGGAGAATCCGACGGCTCGTTAAAATCGATAAAAATAAAAGCCATTATGACAATATGGATAGAATGTGTGCTGCGGCATACTTCCACGGTCTTGAAATGTGGCTTAAAGAAGTTCGGGAATATCTGAACGAGGTGAAGACGAGTAATGGGACAGCGGCGTTCTTGGACGTATGTGGCCAAGCCCATGCCCGAAATCTCGGCTGCGGTACCAATTATCATTTTACTGTCCAGGAGCCGGATCTCCTTACTCCGCTTTTGACACAGTATTCGACGAGATTTGTCGGTAATATATTTTCACCGACAGATCTTTTAGACTCCTTGAGTCAGATAATAGGTGACGGACATCAGCTGTCACTGGTCACATTTTTCCCAGTGGCAGGACTACAACCATATACGCCGCACCGAAAAGACAAGGTCATGACAAACGTCGTCTATCAGAAGTTGTTCTGTCAGCTTGAATTGCTGGTCGAAATGCTCAGGCCTGGTGGATACATCTTTTTAGAAAGACCCTTTCCACTCTGTCCATTCGACACAACGGATTTCTTCCACTCCAAAAAACCAACGAAATACACTTCACACAAATGGATTAAGGTGGCGGCGAAAAAGCTGAATTGCAACTTGCGGGTGATGAGGACCATCAGAGGCAATGTATGGCTCCTTAAAAAGTTATAGCCACCAATCGAGATTATTTTGACCGTCGCAAGTGATTTGCGGCGGTTTTTATTTAATTCATCCAGACTGCCAAACACACTACTCCTGCCAAGGCCACTCTGTACCAGATGAACGGCCAGAGGCTGTGACGTCGCACGAATGAGAGCATGAAATGAATGGCAAATAGACCGGCTAGAAAGGCGGTGGTGCCAGCAATGGCGAGACTAGTCCAATCGATTGGACTAGTGGCAGTAGCCAGTTCTAGAAGTTTTTTGCCGCCACTACCGGCGATTACTGGTACGGCGAGCAAGAAGGAAAAACGCGCGGCTTCGGCTCGTGATAGACCAAGCAACATTCCTCCAGCTATTGATGCGCCGCTACGGGACATGCCAGGGATCAAAGCTAGACACTGGAAGAGACCGATTTTGAGACCTTTACCAATTGTCATGCGATCTTCGCGCTTGAAGTTTTTGTAGTGCCATTCGGCAAAGGCAAACAAGACAGAGCCTGCGACCAACACTCCGGCTACCAATAATGGATTGCGGAAAATAGTCTCCATATAGCTTTCAAGTAGTAGCCCAACCACGATCGCTGGTACAGTTCCGATCATTAAGGCGTAAGCCAATACAATTTCCTTCTTGTTTACGGGCAGGCGCGATAGGCGGCGCAACAAGGTGTTGGCAAGAGTGTAGATGTCTCGCCTAAAGTAGATCACAACCGCTAGTACGGTGGCTAGCTGGAGTACGGCATCAAAGGCCATATCGTCCGGCGAAGCACCAAAAATAGAGTGCAAAAGTACCAAATGACCGCTTGACGAAACCGGTAAAAACTCGGTTAATCCTTGTAGTGTCCCAAGTAAGAAGTTCTCCATAATGGCTATTTTAACATGTTACAATGCTCCGATATGAATGAATCAAGTAATGAAAATATGGGCGGCCAGACGATCGGCCGCACATCGTTTGCGATACCAGTAGCGATTATTATCGGTTTTGGATTGATTGCGGCTTCGATATATTTTTCTGGTGGTAAGCCGACTACCACCTTGCCGGAGACTGAAGATGTTGATACTAAAGAGCTATCTTCGGTGACACCTGTCTCAGAGCAAGATCATATCCGAGGCAATCCAAATGCCAAATTGGTAGTTGTTGAGTACTCAGATTTTGATTGCCCTTACTGCAAGAGTTTTCATACTACTATGCAGAGGATCTCTGAAGAATACGGCCCTGGAGGAAACGTAGCTTGGATTTATCGACACTTCCCTCTCACTTCTCTACACCCAAGTTCAGCCTATATTGCTGAAGCCTCAGAGTGTGTCGCTCAGGTCGGCGGCAATGATGCGTTCTGGAAATTTGCTGATTTGGTCTTTGCTGAACGAAGTATAAACGAACCAACTAACGTGGCTCGTTTGCCGGAATTTGCTGAGATAGCCGGTGTTAGCCAGACTGACTACGAAGCTTGTATATCCAGCGGCCGCGGCAAAGCCAAGGTGGAAGCCGACGCGCAAAATGCAGTAGCGACCGGAGGACAAGGCACACCGCACTCGATTATTTTGATCGGTGGTCAAACTATGTTGATCAATGGCGCACAGCCTTATGAGGTTGTTAAGCAGATGATCGACGGGTTGTTGAAGTAGGACATCAAAAGAGCGCGGACCTTGCCGTCAGGCAAGGTCCGCGCTCTTTTGTTTAAAATTTCACCCCAGACACTATTTCCTTGGCTACCTTAACTACTTCCAGTTTGAGGTCCTCAATTTCTTCTTTTGTAACTGAGAAGGTGTGTTCAACAATCTCGCCACTTTCTTTTGGTTCTACAAACGAGATGGTGAATTCATTTGGTAAGGGTTTCTCTGGATTAGAAAGAGACAAAAGCAAACCGTAGAAAACCAGTTGCCGTTTATACTTTCCGTCGCTGGACTTCGTCTCACCGGACACGTCGTTTTTTGACTTCGCTTTTCCTGTTTTGTAATCCACCACTCTTATGATGTTCCCCTCATCGTCATAGTCAACTCTGTCGAGTTTTCCGGTTAGCGGTATTTCTGGCAGGTCGGGGTCGTCAGTTGTCAAAGTGACACTTACAGACAGTTCGCTACGAGATTTCTCCTTAACGTTTTTCGCTAATGTTGGAATGTAAGCAATCAGTGCGGCGTAAGCGCGCTCGTGCAAGGAAGTGTCTTCAGATATTGAAAGCGGTAATTTGCTAAGCGCAGTCTTCAGCCATTCGGATATCTCGGTAGGAGACGGAGGGGTTTCGTTTTTGGAAATCTGTAAGGCTGCTCTCTCTAAGACATCGTGTACTGTCGTTCCAAAAAGCAAGGAAAGCGCACGAGGCTGTGGGCGGCGAAGCAGGTTGTCGTAAAAGTATTTTTGTGGATCCTCCAAGTAGTTATTCAAATGAGTAACGGAAAATCCCCGCGACAAAAACAATGTCTTAATGATTTCTGGTGAGAGTTTGAAAGAGACTTGTTTGTTGGCAAAAATATTTTCCGGTCGAAAATCATCTGCCAAAGAAGTTGTATCGATCGTTTCTAGATAACCTTCACCCATCGAGTCAAGAAAGCGTGAAGCATCAAGCGGTTTCCCTTCACTGTTCATTTCGCCGGCACTAATTAAAAGATTTGTCTTAGCGCGTGTCATTGCCACATAGAAGAGGCGACGTTCATCATCCTCCTCATCGCTTGCATTGTGTGACACTCGGTTTTGGGTAAGTGGCAGTTTGAATAGATCGCGCTTACTACTTTTGCCAAAACATTTGTCAGTTACCCGCGGCAAGATGACAGTGTGAAATTCTAACCCCTTTGCCTTATGGGCTGTCATCACTTGTACCGCGCTATGGTTCTTGATTACGAATGGAGCAGTAATAGGAAGATTGTGCATCTTGCGGTACTCAAACTGTGTAGCAATATCACGCAAAGTCGCGGCTTGATTGCTGATCACTGCCGCTTCGATTTCGTCGTAGATTCGTCGCAGTACACTCGCGCCTTCAAGCGGATCGGTCTGCATTATGTATTCAAGGAAGCCGCTTTCTTTTATCAAGAAGTGCAGTATTTGATGCGGTGGTTTGGTAGCACTTTGCAGACGAGCTTCACTTAAGAGCTCGGACACTCGAAGGATTGCCTTGGGGTTATTTACACCAAGTTCAGCCAGTTTGTCTGTATCGGCAATCAAGAGTGCTAGTGGCCAGCTCGTGGATCTCGCGGCCAGGACACGAGTCAGGTCTCCGGCTAGAAGTTGCCACCAACCTCCCAATAAACAATCAAATAAAGCGCTCTCGTCATTTGGCAGGGCGACAGCACGAATCAATGTTTCAATGGATATGGTTATTGGGTGTTCTAGGATGTCGATGTCAGCCGATGGTGAAGCATCGATGCCGCTTTGGCGCAGAAGATTAGTAAAGTGTAATACGTCGCGGTTGTAACGAGTGATGATGGCGATGTCGCTAGGTGCAATTTCGGAAGCAAGTGCCTTCTTAATTTCTTCAACCACCCACTCATCTTCAATTGCTTCGTGTGGAAAGTTTCGGTATTCGACACGGCCGGTCGCTGATTCTCCACCTAGAAGGTCGAGTCGGGCAGCCTTGAGTGGTACTCGTAGTTCACGTAGTATCTCGTCGTCAGTCTTAATTAGCTCGAAAGAGGCATCGAGAATATCTGGTGTTGAACGATAGTTATCGGTCAGAGCGATCACTTTAGTTCCGGGGAAGCGGTCTTGGAAATATAAAAAGTTGTCGAGCGAAGCGCCTTGAAAACGGAATATCGCTTGTTTTTCATCACCTACCACAAAGATGTTTGGCCTATCGTGGAAGTCGGCCAAAATCTCAAGAATACGGTTTTGACTCTCGTTCACGTCTTGGTGCTCATCAGCCAATATGTACTGATAAGTTTCTTGTAGATCACGCAACATATCCTCGTTGCCTTCGAGAGCCTTCACCGTTTCTACAATCATGTCCTCAAAATCGTACAGGTGCTTGTCTCGGAGTATTGCCTGATAAAGTTGATAGACACGCAAAAGTTCGCGGTGTTTGTTGATGCGTTTTTCAAACTCCAAGTAATCTTTGCGCACCTTTCCTTTATGGGCGCCTTCCTCGTGGATCTTAGGTAAGATGGCCAGTTGATTTTCCTCTGTTGTGATGCGTTCAGCAAAGATCTCTGGGGTAACGTATTCTTTTTTTAGATCGCTAATAGCGCGGGGAATCTCGCGTACATAATAGAGAGGGTCGCCATGCGGGCGTAACAATTTAAAGTCGTTATTGTTTATTATTTCCTCGATTATTTGTATGCGCTCAATGTCGCTGGCTGCCCTGCCGCCGACAATACTCGGATAAGCATCCGGATAGCGGCCGATTTGTTCACCGGCAAAACTATGGAAGGTGTGTACGGCCACACGATACGCCTCTGCGCCGATGTATCTAGTAAGACGATCGCGCATATTGTGCGCTCCTGCATCAGTAAAAGTCAGCGCCAAAATGTTCTCTGGTCTGGTATCGGTTCGGAGAAGAATGTTAGCGATTCGAAGCGCTAAGATCTCAGTCTTTCCGGTACCTGGGCCAGCGATCACCATTACTGGTCCATCAATCTCCTCCACAGCCTCTTTCTGGTGTTTGTTAAGCTTCAGTAACGCCTTTTCAAATACAGATTTGTCAGTCTTGGCTTCTTTCATTATCGCCATTATACACATATGGCCACAGCAAAGCTTGCTCTTTCTGGTCAAAAAGTGACTTCGGGTTGGTCACTTGAAGACCTCTGATTATTGTGTTTTATTACTCACCGCAAGATTATGCGCAAGCCTTGCCCTTGCCTTGTGACCAAATCAGTACTAGATTAACTGTTTGTCACAAATTTTAATAACCATTCATCCTTTATGGGTTTGACTTTAGAATCAGCGCTCGCCCTATTCGTACTTCTTATTGTTTCTACGGCCACCTTTTTTCTAGCTAAGCGCACCAAACTCCCATACACCGTTTTGTTGGTAGCGGTTGGTCTGCTCTTAGTTCCGCTCGCTGCCCTCAAACCTTTCCACTTCTTGGAAACCTTCACACTGACTCCTGCCCTGCTCTTCTACCTCCTTTTGCCGACTTTGATCTTTGAGTCCGCTTACAACATGTCCATTCGTAAGGTTTACGAAAACAAATGGTCGATCACCATCTTGTCGGTAGTTAGTCTCCTTGTTTCGGCATTTGTCATCAGCGGCGCGCTCTATGCAATCTTCAATTACCTACTTGGTATTGAGGTACCTTTCTTGCTCTGGCTCTTGTTCGGCGCTTTGATTTCGGCCACTGACCCAGTTGCAGTGTTGGCACTCTTCAAGGAGTACGGTGCGCCACGTCGTCTCACGCTTCTTTTTGAAGGTGAAAGTCTCTTCAATGACGGTACCGCGGTGGCGTTTTTCTTTGTCTTATTAAGTGTGATCGCACTACCGGTGATAGACCCGGCTGTTATAGCCAGTGGCGTTTTGACCTTCATATTTATGGTGGTTGGTGGTGTCATCTTTGGTATTGCCATGGGCGGAATCTTCTCCAAAATGATTGAGAAAGCTTCGACTCATGAGTTTGTGGCGATTAGTTTGATGATCGTTAGTGCTCACTTAACTTTTATTTTTACCGATCTCATCTCCGAATACCTAGGCCACCATACTGATGGTCTGCTTAAACTTTCTCCGATCATCTCTACCACCTTGGCGGCAATGGTTATCGGTAACTACGGACGGTTTAAGGTTTCCCCTAAGGCGGATGAATTCATTGAAAAATTCTGGGGGCAGTTTGCCTTCCTGGCCAACTCCCTAGTATTCATCTTGATCGGACTCTTGTTCACTAGTATCTCCATTCCGCTGGGAGCGATGTTGGCGCCAATAGTCATCGTGGTGTTGGTGGTGGCTTTAAGTCGTGCCATCTCTATTTATCCGATTGTGATGCTTCTCAACTGGACTAAAATTGAAGAGCATATCCCTTCTTCGTGGCAACATCTGCTAGCTTGGGGCAGTTTGCGCGGAGCTCTTGCGATCACTATGGTTCTCTTGATCCCAGACACTCTTACATTTGCTAATTGGGGATATTCATTTACACCAAAGGAATTTATTCTCGGACTCACTATTGGTTGTATTTACGCCACTCTCTTCGTTAAGGCCACAACGATCGGTGTGATGATGCGTAAACTTAAGCTCGACGCTCTCACCGAAATCGAGGTTGTGGAAGAGGCACTTTCTGAGGCTATTATTCACTCAGAGATCTTGCGTCGTCTTCATACCTTTAAGGAAAAGGGTTACATCAGTGAAGGAGCGTTTTCAAAGCTTGTAGAAAATCATCGTCGTGACTTGGAGCGAGCGCAGGATAATTGCCGTGCCTTACTAAAAAACAACGGCAACACTGAGCAGTTGGCTGACAAAGTTTTGCGTATGCACGCGCTTGGCATTGAAAAATACTTCCTAAAGAATCTGTACACTTACGGTGAGATTTCCGAAAAAATCTTCAAGCGCATTCTCGCCAAACTCACTTTACAGATGGAGCAGGTAGAAAAAGGTAATTTTGAAATCGTACACTCCAACACAACTGATTATAAGGATGTGTTTGAGCGTCTTGCCAATTCCCTTCGCCGTGTTTTCTCCCCTAAGTCGCTTGCCTTCACCGACATCGACAAATTCCGCTATTACCGCGCTCAAACAGTTATTGCCCGTAAAGTTCTCAAGGAGTTACACCACCTTCAATCAAATGTCACAGCCGACCTAATTAGTGGTGAGGCGGTCAGTCGTCTAGTTGATACCTACACCATTTTCAAAGAAGGTTCAGAATCAAAAATGAGTGAGATGGCTGTCGCTATTCCAGAAGAGGTGGAGGCGCTCAATAGTTCGCTAGTTAGTCGCGGCCTACTGAAGACAGAAGAGCATATCATCAAGGAACTGTACGAAAAAGAAATGATCACGCCAAAATTGATGGCCCATTTGACCGACAAGGTGGAAACTTCGGCCTAAAACCCTAAGAAGAGACGGTGTCTTATCGTAACGAAAAGAGCCCTTGTTTAAGGGCTCTTTTCGTTATATAGTGCGCGCTGTTTGTACCTTTACAAGAGAGAGGAGTAAAAGATGTCAGACCATCATGCGCGACACTTCGACGAAGATGGTTGCCCGGCTTCGGAGTCGGTCTGTCATAGTTATGGCAGACTGCCAGAAACAGAGGTGAAAAGGCTGGACACCGCGTCTCGGTGTTATCAACTGTTGGCAGAAAAACTGCCATACGACCCTAGCCAAGAGCTTACGGTCGGCTTCGGTAATCATGTGCTGAAGGCTCACTTCAGTCCTGAACGGTGGCCGAGGATTTTTGTGTCGTACGACGGCGCAATAACGACAATGGGCAAATTGCCCATGGTTGAACTCGAATTGATCATTCAAGCAATAAAGATGCTTGGGTAATATCAAAATTCAACAACAAGGAGGGCTCGATGCCCATACCGTTTGAATTCATTATCTTCGCAGTGACTCTGGTTGGGGTTTTTGTTTTTCATCATAAGACAGCTCGTATCCGTATCGCAATTGGTGGGCTACTCTTTGTGATGTCGTACAAACTACTTATCGCGCAGGATGTCGATCTGATCGACCACTTCGCTCACGAATGGCGACTGGTCGCCAACCTTCTCGGGCTGCTAATCGGTTTTGAAATATTGGCCGATCACTTCAAGCAGTCAAAGCTGGCGGAACGCCTTCCTGCACTATTGCCCGACGACTGGAAAGGCGGCTTTGTGCTTCTTATTCTAGTCTACGTGATGTCGATATTTCTTGATAATATCGCTGCAGCGATGATCGGTGCCTCGATTGGTGTGGTAGTCTATCGTGGTCAGGTAACCGTCGGCTATCTAGCAGCCATCGTGGCTGCTAGCAATGCTGGTGGCGCTGGTAGCGTGATCGGTGATACCACAACAACAATGATGTGGATCGACGGTGTTGATTGGCGCGACGTCACTCATGCCTTCCTCCCTTCATTTGTTGCTCTGGTATGCTTCGGAATTCCGATATCAATAGCACAAGATAAACGTCATCGCATCACCAAGGATGCGATAGTGGTCAACCCTGTTGACTTCACTAGTCTCGGAGTGGTTGCCCTCATTTTGGTCGGTGCGGTTGCAGCCAACGTTTGGCTCGACTTCCCCGCTGTCGGCGTCTGGGCAGCCATTATCGCCACGATGTGGCTTCGGACTCCGGACTGGCACCGTGTACCAGATGCAGCCAAGGGCGCTACTTTTCTGCTCGCGTTGGTCTTGTCAGCCAGTCTAATGCCTGTCAAATCGTTGTGGGAAGCCTCACCCTCAATGGCATTCGGTCTTGGTTGGCTATCTGCTGTCTTCGACAATATACCACTCACAAAATTGGCTTTGGATCAGGGTGGATATGATTGGGGTTGGTTGGCTTACTCTGTCGGCTGTGGTGGCTCAATGACACCCTTCGGCTCATCGGCTGGTGTCGCAGTGTCAAATGATCATCCACGCATCAATAATCCAAAAGTATTCTTCAAAGAGTCGTGGCCGATCCATATCGCCTTTGTGATCGGCTTCGGATCACTCTTCCTGATTGGTTGGGCGCCGCACGTACCTCATAAAGAGTACACTGCCATTTCAATGCCGCTGATGTTGTATATGCAGTAACAACACAAGAACAAGGCCGGACGCATTCACATGCGCCCGGCCTTTATACTTTTCAATATTTTAATAACTCTTCAGTCGGCGGGCCTTTTCGTGTTGGCGAATCTTCTCAAGCGCCTTGGCTTCGATCTGACGGATACGTTCACGGGTAACACCAAATTCTGCACCCACTTCTTCAAGTGTGTGGTAAGTACCATCGATAAGACCGTGACGCATTTCCAAAATTTTCCTTTCTTTATCGGACAAGGTGTCCAAGATTTCCAAAATCTGATCGGTCAAAATGCTGTGCGCCACTTCTTGATCTGGAGAAGTAATCTTATCGTCAGCGATGAAGTCAGACAAACGTGATCGGTCATCGTCGTCACCGACTGGCAGCTCGAGTGAGATGGTGTCTTGGCTGATTTTTTCAATCTGGTAGATCTTCTCCACCTCCACACCCATTTCAGTAGCAATTTCCTCGGGCATTGGATCGCGACCGAAGTCTTGAGACAAGCGGCGTGATACTTGCTTGTACTTGGCCATGGTCTCTACCATATGCACCGGAATACGAATGGTGCGAGATTGGTCAGCGAGGGCACGCGTAATCGCTTGGCGGATCCACCAAGTGGCGTAAGTAGAAAACTTAAAGCCCTTCGTGAAATCAAATTTATCAACTGCCTTAAAAAGACCAAGGTTACCCTCTTGGATTAAGTCGAGAAGAGTAAGGTCTGGAGAGCGACCGACGTATTTTTTGGCAATCGAAACTACCAAACGAAGGTTTGCACGCGCCAAAAGATTGCGCGCTTCACTATCGCCATCAACAATACGCTTAGCTAGAGTACGTTCTTCAAGTGCGGTCAAAAGTGGGTACTGGCCGATTTCGCGCAAGTACATCTGAATCGAGTCATGACTTGAGTCGCCGCGGCGATAGGCATTTTTCTGTGCCAGTAGTTCTTCTCCGGGGTCGTTGCCCAAAAGGCCGCCGCTTGAAAGCACATCAATATTGGCCGTAGCAAGACGGTCATAAACTTCTTCTAGGAATGGCACGTCTCGTTCAACGGTCGGGAAAAACTTCAAGATGTCATCAAAAGTGACGTAACCGCGGTCACGTCCAAGCTTCATTAGATCTTGTGCTTTATTTTCCTGTTCGCGGGCCTGTCGGGTTTGTTTAGGTGTCTTTTTAACAACTGGTTTTTTTACCACTTGCTTCTTTACCACCTTTTTCTTTAGCTGGACTGGTTTTTTGGCAGTTTTCTTTTTAGGTGCCACGGCTCGCTTTGGAGCTTTTTTGGCCATTTTCTTGCCTGCCTTAGGCGCGGGTTTTTTCACCGCTTTTTGCTTCGTCTTCTTAGGTGCTTTCTTTTTGGACACCATATCAATAAACAAGTTCGACAACTATACATTAAAAACAGCCACTTGCAAGTAGTTTGACTGTATAATGGTTGTCTTAAGAATGCAACTGTGACCGAAGAGTGTCAATCTCTGTGATGTGTAGAGCCGCTGTTGCCTCGTCGCCATCCGCCTCGGCTTTTCTCAATGATGAACGTTCTTTGGCAATTTTTTCTTTGATTATGAGGGAGTTTAGTTCAGCCAGCTTCCCTTCCCAATCCTCTCTAATATATCGAGGTTTCTCCTCCGCCAAATATTGTTCGATTGTAAATGTCAGCTGACTCAACTCTTCTGGAGACAGCGCCCCACATCTAGCTTCGGCGGTTTCGGCACAGATCGCAATAAATCGTTCCTCCAACATATGTCGTTCTTCTAGCGGTAATACACTGGCCAATACAGCAAGATAACTTGTCAGTTTGTAAACGCGGTTTTCTCCAGAAATTTTTTGTGGCGAGCTTTCTTTGTTTGTCGCAGTTGGTGCGCTCACGGGTTCCTTTTTTTGTCGAGCTATTTCTTCAAGACGGGCTAGCTCTAGTCTGATAGCGTCGATTGTGGTGCCTACGGCTTCCGCGACGATGCTGGCAAAGTGATCGCGTTCGATAGCGCTATCGATGGATACTATATAAGGCAAAATCTCGTCACGGGTTTTTATTTTGTAAGTGCGAGGGTCCTTGGCTTCTGCTTTAAGAATGTTAAGTAGAAACTCGATCACGTGAGACGCTTTACCAATTGATTGACGGAGTAGTTTGGGGTCTTCTCGCACCAGATCCGCAGGATCTTTACCACCTTCGATGCGGGCAACTTTGAGGTCGATGCCTCGACTAAGAGCAAGTTCGGCGGCGCGCTTAACAGCGGCAATCCCGGCCTTATCTGAATCAAGAGCCAACACAACGCGGTTGGATAGTCTCTGGAGCAGAGAAAGATGTTGATTGGTAAGTGCGGTGCCGGAGACGGCGACAGCATTGTGATAACCAGCTTGGTGTGAAAGCACAACGTCAAACTGCCCTTCGACAATCAAAGAGAAATCAAATTTATGGATTCCGTGTTTGGCTTTGTCATAGCCAAAGAGAGCTTCTGATTTGTTGAAGAGTGGAGTCTCGGGACTATTTACGTATTTTGGACTATCGGTATCCTTCTTTAAAATGCGTCCAGAAAAAGCAATCACTCGCCCTGAAGGATCCATGATGGGGAACATTATCCGATCACGAAATACATCGTAAGGTTGTTTCCCTGCTTCTGCACGTTTGGCTAACCCCGCTTCAATGAGCACATCATCTGGAAAACCTTTTTGGTTTAAATACTCCTTTAATGAACGCCATTCATCTGGCGCGTAGCCAATACGCCATTTATCAATAGTTTCTTTAGTGACGGTACGGTCAGTTATGTAATCAAGGGCGTTTTTGTTGTCGGTTAGTTTCTTTTCAAAAAATCGCGTTGCTTCTTCGATAGCGTTGTATAAAGTATCGCGACGATCGCGTTTCTTTGGGTCCTCTTGTACCAGCTCCACGCCGGCTCGATCAGCCAATATCTTAAGTGCTCCTTTAAAGTCCACGCCCTCCATTTTTTGTACGAAGGTGAACATGTCGCCACCTTGCGAAGATGAGAAGCAGTAGTACATCCCGCGTTCCGAAGAAACATGAAATGACGGAGTTTTTTCGGCAGTGAAGGGAGACTTGCCTTTGAAGTTTTTACCTGCCTTATGTAACTCCACGTATGGAGAAATTACATCTATGATCGATAGCCGATCTTTGATTTGTTGTACGGAATCTCCGGTAGCCATAATTTAGACTCTATTTTACCTGCTTTGTGTACACAAAGCACACTTCTTGACAATTGTCTTTTGCATGACATATTTAATACTGCTTTGTTTCTCAAATTCAAATGAGGAGGAATGGATATGGTGACCAATAGTGAAATCTTTCAGACCGTATTGATGGTCTGGGGTGTGAGCTATGCGTACGCATTTGCGGTTGGTATGTTCAGGTTTGCTCGAAGGGAACGGCAAGCGCCGTTCTTCGCTCGCTTGGCCGTATGTTTTGCGTCCGCTATCCTTGGTCCGATTTTCGTCGTTTTGGATCTTGTTGATTTAATACGGCGCAATTTAAGAAGATCAGTACGAACGATTGTTGTTGTATTCATCACTATGATTTCCTTCATCGGCAACATGCTGATGGACATGGTCATAAAGGTTTTTGTAATATTATTTAGTTTAGTATTCATATTTTTTCCGGCGAGGAAAAGATAGGAAGACATATACACTCCGGCGAACCCCTAGCGGTTCGCCGGGGTTTTCTTTTTTATAATACGGACAACAGAAAAGGCCGGCGCGAAGCGCCGGCCTTTTCATATCCCCACCAAAAAATTTAGTCTTGAGCGATGGTCTTGATCATGTCGTACTTCTTCGAGCCCTTGAAGCCGGTTCCGGCTGGGATCAAGCGGCCGATGATAACGTTTTCCATGAGTCCTGCTAGATTGTCCCGATTTCCCTTCACAGCTGCGTTGATGAGAACGCGAGTAGTGTTCTGGAAGGAAGCGGCAGAGAGGAAGCTCTTACGAGAAAGTGAAGTCTCGGTGATACCAAGGATAAGCTTTTCTGACTTGGCTTGTTCCAAGCCCTCGTCCTTCATTTTCTGGTTGATATCAACGAAGATCCATTCTTCGATCACATCACCGATAGTGAAGTGTGTGCCACCAGCGTCGGTGATCTTAACGCGACTCATCATTTGCTTCACGATGAGCTCGATGTGCTTGCGCGCGATCGTCACACCTTGTAGTTCGTAGATCTTGTTGATCTCAGAAATGATGTAGTCCTGAGTCTGTTCGCGAGTGCCGTACTTAAAGATGTCTGGCAAGTGAGCCGAACCATCAGTAAGAAGTTGTCCGGATTTGATGTTGTCTCCAACAGAAACGGTCACAACACGTCGGTAACTTACTTCGTACTCCAAGTTGTCGGAAGTTTTCTTGGCATACTTCGCGCCCTTCTCTGGAGCGACCACGATCACCTTTTCGCGGCCTTCGCGACGAATTTCAGTAACGATACCAGCGGTCTTTGAAACCACTGCAGGAATCTTAGGCTGACGCTTTTCGAATACTTCTTCTACACGAGGGAGACCTTGGGTCACGTCACCTCCTACTGAGGCGGCACCACCGGCGTGCTTAGTGTTCATTGTAAGCTGAGTACCTGGCTCACCGATCGCTTGAGCTGCAACAGTACCAACAGTCTCGCCAATATCCACGAGTGCATTGGTAGTGAGGTCATGTCCGTAACAGGTCTGACAAACTCCGCGCAATGTGGCGCAGGTCATCGGAGAGCGTACAACAACAGATGAGCAAGTAGAGTCCTCGAGCGCGATTGCATCGCGACGAGAAAGCAAGTGTCCCTTTTTGAATATAACGTTGCCCTGGTTATCTGCAGCATCAGCGGCTAGCACACGTCCCTTGATGGCCTTTGAGAAAGCAATTTCGATGCCGGAAGCAGAGATACGACCGATAGTGGTACCAGCCTTGGTTTTACAATCACTTTCGGTAATGATTGCATCCTGTGCCACTACGAAGAGACGACGAGTTAGGTAACCAGCTTTGGCGGTCTGAAGTGCGGTGTCGGCGAGACCCTTTCGAGAACCGTGAGTAGTAATGAAGTACTCGATCGGTGTCATACCCTCCTTCATTGAAGAAAGTACTGGGAACTCGAGAGTTTCACCTCTAGTGTTGACGATAAGACCTTTCATACCAGCCATCTGACCGATTTGTCCTAGAGAACCTCGAGCACCTGACTTCCACATTTCGAAGGCTGAACCGTTTGGGTCTAGAGTTTCTGGCAAAAGACTTTCGATCTCACTCTTGGCGCGGTGCCAGATCTCAACGATCATTCGACGGCGTTCGTCGCGAGAAATAAGTCCTTCGCCGAAGTGCTTAAACACATCTTGTTCGCTAGCGCGAGCCTTTTCGATAATTGCTGGCTTGCCTTTTGGCACAACCACTTCATCGATACCCCAAGTTGTACCCGACTGAGTAGCGTACTTGAAACCAAATTTCTTCAGTCTATCGACAATCGGTGGTACGGCGTCGGTGCCTCGGTCATCAATAATATCGATAATGATATTAAAGAGGGTCTTTTGTACGATCACATCATTGATGAACGGATAATCGCTTGGCAAAACGCTGTTGAACAATAGACGGCCAACAGATGTCTCAAAGAGCCCACCACCATACTGCTGGTACTTTTCTGTATCGGTGGCCAACACTTTGATCTTGGCGCGGAAACTAATCAAGCCGTAGTCATAAGCGTTGATGGCGTCGTTTGGTGAAGCAAAGAATTTGTCCTCACCCTTGTCACCTTCGATGATCTTGGTCATCCAGTATGCACCGAGTGCCATATCAAGAAGCTTTTCAGACACAACTGGCTCTGAAGAACCTGGCTTCAAGATGTTCTTGTTGGCTGAGATGATCTCGCGCGCTTCCATCTGTGCTTCTTCAGAAAGCGGCACGTGTACTGCCATCTGGTCACCGTCGAAGTCAGCGTTGAAGGCGCGACAAACGAGTGGGTGCACTTGGATAGCGTTACCCTCGATAAGTACTGGACGGAAAGCCTGGATACCTTGACGGTGCAGTGTTGGAGCACGGTTTAGGAGAACGTGCTTGTCACGAATGATGCCTTCAAGAATTGCCCATACTTCAGGTACGCCATCTTCAATAAGACGACCAGCACCGCGGATGTTGTAGGCGAGCTCTTGCTTCAAAAGCTCTGAGATAACAAATGGTCGGAAAAGTTCCAGAGCCATGTGCTTAGGAAGACCACACTGGTCAAGATCAAGATCCGGACCGATAACGATCACCGAACGGCCAGAGTAGTCAACACGCTTACCAAGAAGGTTTTGACGGAAATAACCCTGCTTTGACTTAAGGTAATCAGAAAGAGATTTGAGCGGACGACGCTGTGCCTGGCTCATCATTGAGTAGGCGCTGTTACCGTGACGGATAGAGTTGTCGATCAAGGCGTCAACGGCTTCTTGCAAGATACGCTTTTCGTTACGCAAGATCACATCTGGCGCCATGATGTCGATCAACTTCTTCAAACGGTTGTTACGGTTGATGACACGACGGTATAGGTCGTTGAGATCGGAAGAAGCGTGACGACCGCCTTCGAGTGCCACCATCGGACGAAGTGCTGGTGGGATAACAGGCAGACGAGTAAGGAACATCCATTCTGGACGAACGCCAGAGTTCAACATTCCGCGTACGAGACCAAGACGCTTATCAAGCTTGGCGCGCTCGAGCGCACCGGCTTTTTCACGTTCTTCTTCAAGACGCTTCTGCAGTTCTTTGAGGTCAATGTGTTTAAACAGTTCAAATACGCTCTCGGCACCGATCTTGGCTTCGAAAAGTGTGCCGTATTTGATCGAGAATTTGTGGTAGTTGTTCTCATCAAGAACAGTACCTTGTTTGATGGAGTTGATCTCCTTCTTCACTCCTTCCATTCGCTCTTTTAGTTCAGCGACAGCCGCTTCGTTTTGAAGCTCTTTAGACTTTGCTTTAAATTCTTGTGAAAGTTCAGCTAGGACACGTGATCGCTCACTCTCAGAAACCTTAGTGACGATATATCCAGCAAAGTAGATAACCTTTTCAATATCAGTAGCAGAAATACCAAGGATGAGTGCAATACGAGAAGGTACACCACGCAAGAACCAAATGTGTGAGACGGGGACACAAAGGTCGATATGACCCATTCGTTCACGACGAACGATGGCGCGAGTTACTTCAACTCCACACTTTTCACAGACGATGCCCTTGTAGCGAATACCGCGGTACTTCTTACAAGAACATTCATAGTCCTCAACTGGACCAAAGATACGTTCATCGAATAGACCGTGTTTTTCTGGTCTTTGGGTACGGTAGTTGATCGTCTCCGGCTTGGTCACTTCACCGTGCGACCACTCGAGAATATCCTCTGGACTAGCCAGACGAAGTGCAACCTCAGTGAAAGGTTGTGGTGCACGCGATTTGCGTGGTCCGAATCCTTTCTCGCGTGGAGCTGTATTTGAGTTTTCCATATGTTATTTAATGGTGAAGTGACTATTAATTCTTCTCTTCTTCCTTGCCTCGAGTAAGGTCCACATTGAGTGAAAGACCACGCAACTGATTTACTAGCACGTTGAAGGCTGCCGGAGTATGTGGGTGTGAGATGCGTTCGCCGCGCACGATCGCATCGAAAGCGGCCGAACGACCGACGATGTCGTCAGATTTAATGGTAAGCATTTCACGAAGTGTGTAGGCGGCACCATAACCAAGGAGCGCCCATACTTCCATCTCTCCGAAACGTTGACCCCCGATCTGAGCCTTACCGCCGAGTGGCTGTTGAGTAATAAGTGAGTACGGACCAATTGATCGCATGTGGATCTTGTCCTCCACCATGTGGTGAAGTTTCAAGATGTACATATAACCAACGGCTGTCTTCTTGGCGAACTCTTCGCCAGTGCGGCCGTCGCGAAGCTGAATCTTACCGTCTTCTGGTAGTCCGGCGGCACGAAGCTCGGCCTTTACATCATCTTCAGTTGCACCAGAGAAAGGTGGAACAATGGCCTGGTAGCCGAGTGTGTTGGCGGCCATACCAAGGTGGAGCTCGAGAATCTGACCGAGGTTCATACGAGAAGGAACGCCGAGTGGAGTTAGAAGAACATCAATCGGACGACCGTCTTCGGTGTATGGCATATCCTCTTCTGGCAAGATACGTGAAATAACACCCTTGTTACCGTGACGGCCAGCGAGCTTGTCACCGACTGAAACGTTTCGTACCTGCGCTACTGTTACGTGAATACGCTTAATCACGCCGCTCTCAAGCTGATCTCCAGCTTCGCGTGAGAAAACTTTGACGCCGATAACACGACCTCGCTTGCCTGCTTCAAGACGCAAACTAGTGTCCTTCACATCCTTGGCTTTTTCACCGAAGATAGACCGGAGGAGGCGCTCTTCAGGAGAGAGTTGAGTCTCGCCTTTCGGAGTCACTTTACCAATCAGGATGTCTCCTGGACGTATTTCAGCTCCGATGCGGATGATGCCGTTTTCATCGAGGTTGCGAAGTTTCAATTCAGAAACGTTCGGGATGTCTGGAGTGGTTACTTCTGGACCAAGTTTGGTGTCACGAACTGCGGCGTCGAATTCTTCAACGTGAATAGTTGAGAATTTACTGTCCTTAACAAGACGCTCAGAGATAACAATAGCGTCTTCGTAGTTGGCACCAGACCAGCTCATAAAGGCAACGAGTGCGTTTTGCCCTACTGCAATTTGACCATTATCGGTCGATGAAGTATCAGCCAAGAGAGCACCACGCTTCACCTTGTCTCCAAGCGAAACCATCGGACGGTGATTGAAGGCAGAGAAATCATTGGTGCGTTCTAGTGTAGTAAGGCGGTACTCTTTCTTTTTACCATCCTTGTTCTTGATTGCAACGTGCTTAGAGTCAACGGCTACCACTTCGCCAGCTTCTTCGGCGAGAATAACGCGAGCGGTATCAGCGGCAACCATCTTTTCGATACCGGTAGAAACTAGTGGCGCTTCAGGAATGAGACAAGGAGTTGCCTGCTTCTGCATGTTCGAACCCATCAGAGTACGGTTGGCGTCGTCGTGGTTGAGGAAAGGAATCATCGAAGTCGCTACCGAGAAAGCTTGGTTGGTCGCTACGTCCATATAATCAACATCCATGCGGGCGATAGCACGAGGCTCACCACCTTTACGAGCTTCAAGGATGTCGTTCTTGATACGACCTTTTTCGTCAACCTCAATCGCGGCGTGCGCAATGTTGAAGTGTTCTTCTTCGTGGGCGTTTAGGTACACGATTTCTCCAGTCACTATTCCCTTCTCAACTTTAGCGTATGGAGTCTCGATGATGCCGAAACGGTTGACACGAGCGTACATCGCAAGACGAAGAATAAGACCGATGTTTGGTCCTTCTGGAGTGTGGATTGGACAAAGGCGACCGTAGTGGGAGGTGTGCACGTCGCGTACTTCGAAGCCGGCACGCTCACGGGTAAGACCACCCGGACCGAGTGCGGAAAGAGTACGGAGACCTTCAAGCTCCGCCAAGATATTCTGCTGTGGCATAAACTGCGACAGCTGGTTGGTGGTGAAGAATTCTTTGATGGCCGCTTGTAGAGGACGAGGGTTGATGATCTGCATCGGAAGCGAAGTCTCAGCTTCAATGGTGGACATACGATCCTGAATGTTGCGCTTCATTCGGGTCATACCAACACGCACACGCTGTACTGCCATTTCACCAAAGTAGCGAACACGACGGAAACCTAGGTGGTCGATGTCATCAGGAAGAGCACCAGGGGTGTGGTTTTGGTGAATGATGTGGGAAATGATTGTACGAACGTCTTCTATTGAAACGGTACGGGTGTCGGTAGCCTTTTTGTCGGTTGGTCGGCCAAAACGTTCATTGAAGTGATGACGACCGATCTCAGAAAGGTCATAGCGCTCTGGCGCAAAGATAGAGTCGATGAACTCTCGAGCGTTCTCGACAGTCGCCAAGTCACCGTCACGAAGACGCTTATAGATCTCAATATATGAGTCATCAGCAGTCTTAGCAGTGTCCTTAGCGAGGGTTGCCTTGATGTACTCTTCGCCACGCTCGACATCTTTGAAGAGCTTGATCATCTCTTCTTCTTTGGTCACGCCAAGGACGCGCAAGAGTGATGTGATTGGGAATTTCTTCTTGCGGTCGATTTTTACATAAATACAGCCGTCAGCCTCGGACTCGATCTCCACCCAAGCACCACGGGCTGGAATGATCTTGGCACCGAAGTAAGTACGGCCTTTCTGCTCACCAGAGGTGAAGAAGATACCGTATGAACGAGCAAGCTGAGGCACGATCACACGCTCAACACCGTTGATGATGAAGGTACCGTGTTCGGTCATTACTGGGATGTCAGCAAGGAATATTTCCTGCTCCTTCTCACTTTCGAAGGTTTTGTTCTTGAGTACGATAGTAGCGCGCAGTGGGGCGTCGTAAGTCTGCTTGTTTTCCTTAGCAAGCTCAGGAGTAGTCTTTGGTTCACCAACAGCGTAGCCTTTGAAGACAAGTTCAAATTTTTTCTCGGAGTAGTCAGTAATCGGTGAAAATTCCTTAAGAACATCCTTGAGTCCAGTGCCAACAAACCATTTATATGACTCGAGTTGCGGCTCGATAAGGTTTGGTACCGGAACAAGAGGTCCTCGGAACTTAGAGAACACCTTTGCTGGCAGGCTGCCAACTGACTGGCGGCTGTGGATGACGCTGTTTAGCTGCTTGTCTAACATATTTATAAGGTTTAGTAACACGCAAAAGCCGACGCTTACGCGTCGTGTCGGCTAATATTTGCGGTTACACTTTTAAAATTTGCATTACTGCAAGGCCTTTATTCCCCACCAACTCGATGATTGACAACCGCAACACAATCACCACCAAATTGCAAGTCCTGTAAACCTACCAGAAAATCGACAAAAGTGCAACCCCTGGTTGTGGGTAATTTGCGGATCTTGTGGTCTAAAACTACCCTCCGGTGCGATATTCGTCGATTTTCTTCTGATCCCCCTTTAAAAGCACCTCTGGAACGGAATGCTTCTTACTCTTCCAGACTAAGACATCTGGTCTTGTATAGGAAACTCCACTGGTTGGTCGTTGGTCCTCTAATGATTCATAAGTACCGAGTACTCCAGGGATCTCGCGGGCAACAGCGTCAATGATGGTCAGTGCCGGCAATTCTCCGCCAGTTAGGACGTAATCGCCCACCGATACTTCTTCCGCCTTGAGGATTGTCTTTACTCGGTCGTCGATACCTTCATAGCGTCCTGAAATCAAGACAATATGTTCAAAGTCCTTGGCTAGTTTCTTAGCTAGTATTTGGTCAAATTTTTTACCACGCGGCGACATTATCAGTGTCTTTACCTTCCCTTTCTTGCGGCCAACCGCTTTTTCCCAAGCTTTCAGAATCGGTTCGGCTTTCATTACCATTCCTGGCCCGCCGCCGTACGGTCGCTCGTCCACCTTGTGGTGTTTGTCAGTCGTGAAGTCACGAGGGTTGTAATAACTAACAAGAATTTTCTTGCCGCGTACTTTTGCACCCTTTCCCTTATCGGTTTTCTGCGCGCGCCCTAAAACACTGGCGTCAGTGTACACCTGACAGATTTCTGGAAATATAGTAATGACGTGAAAGTTCATACTTGTGTTGATAAGAAACCGCGGCGGCCTTTGGCCACCGCGGTTTTGTGAGATTAAATCTTCAAATCATCTATTGCCTGGTCGAGAGACTTTGGCTCGGCTGGCATAGAGTCATCAGCGCTTGGTGACATTGCAGCCTCCATATCGCGACTAACTCGGCCACCTTCTGGTTCGTTGATCTTTAGGTTTACTCGGGCATCGTGCTTCATTCCAACAACGCGGAGAAGAGTACGGATAGCCTTGGCAGTGTTGCCAGAGCGACCGATTATCTTGCCCATGTCCTCAGCGTGCACATCGAGTGTAAGCAACACGCCCATCTCGTCAACAGTTCGGTTACTCTTTACTACTTCTGGGTGATCCACTAGGGCCTTTACTAGAGCCTCCAAAAATTGCTGATCTTCGTGCATATAGTCGTAATTTAATTTCTGAAATCACTCTTGGCCTTTACCAAGTGTTTACTCAATGTTACCAGTCGTCAGTCTAAGTACAACACGTGCTTGTGGGTATGTAGAAATAGCTTAGGCAGCTTTTTCTTCCTCTGCGGGAGTTTCTTCGATGACTTCTGGTGCAACTTCTTCAGTAACTTCAACAGGAGTTTCGACAGCAGCTTCTGCGGCTGCTTTCTCTGCTGCTTCGGCCGCCGCCTTAGCTTCTGCTTCGGCCTTCAATTTTGCTTCGTTAATGACAGGAGTCTTTCTTGGAAGGACGTTGATTTTCTTGCCTTCGATAATCTTGTTGCTTATGAGCAGGTTGTGAACAGTTGGAGATACTTGTACGCCCTTGCTGATCCATTCTTTAACACGTTCGCCATCAACAGAAAAAGCGCTCTGCTTGGCACTGTATGCTCCAAGCAAGTCGATGTGCTTGTTGCTCTTTGGGCTAGTGCGGGAGTCGGTAACAACCACTCGGTAAGAAGGGTCATTCTTGCGGCCAACTCGCTGTAATCGCATCTTTAACATAGTGTCGGAAAGGATAACAGGTTAGCGTTATTTGTCAACATATGTTACGTTACAGACCAAGTGGTATGTCAAATACTTTCGAGGGTGTACTAATGGTACGCGGTAAAGGCACTGGTTTTATGCCTGTGCCGGGCGAAGCGGAGGATATTTTGATCTCTCCTGAAAAGTTAGAGTTTGGACTCGATGGCGACTTGGTCGAAATCGAGCTTTTGCCGAAGGTTGCCGGTAAGCGACGCGAAGGCAAGGTGGTACGGGTGATCGAAGCATCACACAGTGAATTCATTGGTGTGATCAAAGAGCGTGTAGCTGGTGCTGTAAAGGAACTTTATCTCGAGCCAGACAACCGCCGTATTCATAAAGATATCGTACTCAAAGAGGTCGGTGTTGAACTAATTGGTATGAAGGCCGTGGCGAAGATTACTCGTTGGAGTGATGCCACTCGTGATCCACTTGGTGTAGTGACCGAAGTACTTGGTCATGCTGGTGATCATGAGACAGAGATGCAGGCTATTATTCGCGGTGGCGGCTTCTCTGAAAGTTTTCCAGAACCAGTCGCTCGGGCAGCTAAAGAGATGTATGACCAGAAGTCGACGATTTTTGATGCAGCCAAGCAGGATTCTAAGCGTCGTGACATGCGCGGTATTACCACTTTTACGATCGACCCTAAAGATGCCAAGGACTTCGACGACGCCCTTTCAATACAAAAACTTTCTGATGGTAATTTTGAAATCGGTGTTCATATCGCGGACGTCTCGCACTATGTTAGAGAGGGAGAGGTGATTGATGATGAAGCGCAGAAACGCGGCACATCTATCTACTTGGTTGATCGTGTGATTCCAATGTTGCCGGAGGTCCTTTCTAATGACCTATGTTCCCTTCGCCCAGAAGAGGAGCGTTTGGCTTTCTCAGCGATTTTTACCATCACTCCATCAGCCGAGGTTGTTGGTGAATGGTATGGCCAAACAATCATTCGTTCTGACCGACGTTTTTCTTATGAGGAGGCACAGGAGGTTCTCGATCAAGGCCAAGGTGATTACCATAGCGAGCTCACCGATATGATGACTCTCGCGCGCATCATCAGAAAGAATCGCTTTGCTGAAGGAGCGATTGCCTTCGAACAGCCAGAGGTCAAATTTGAATTGGACGAAAAAGGTAAACCAATTCGCGCTTACACCAAGGTTCGCACTGAAACAATGTTGATGATTGAGGACTTTATGTTGCTCGCCAACCAGAGTGTCGCAACTTATATCTACAAACTTTCAAAAGAAAATAATCGTGACGCGGCTTTTGTATATCGTATTCACGATGTTCCGAATCCAGAAAAGATTGAAGATTTGGCCACTTTCATTCGTGCGCTTGGTTACGAACTCCGTACCGAAAAAGGCATCGTCAATGCCCGCGATATCAATAAGTTACTAAAGGAGGTTGAAGGTAAGCCAGAGGAAACTCTTATTAAGACTGCCACTATTCGCTCCATGGCCAAGGCCGTTTATTCCACCAAGAACATTGGCCACTTTGGCTTGGCTTTTAAGTACTACACCCACTTCACTTCCCCGATTCGTCGCTACCCTGACCTGATGGCACATCGTCTGCTTCGTCGTCACCTCGATGGTTCCGAGATCAAGGGTTCAGAGTTGGCTAAGTTTGAAAAACTTTCCGTACAGTCTTCGGAACGTGAAATAGATGCTGTGCGTGCCGAGCGAGATTCGATCAAGTTCAAGCAGGTTGAATTCATGGCCCCACATATTGGCGAAGAATTTGACGGCACTATTACCGGCGTAACCGACTGGGGTATTTACGTCGAGGAGAAAGGATCAAGATCAGAGGGTATGGTGCGACTATCCTCCATTCGTGGCGACTACTTTGAGCACTTAGCCACCGCTTATGCGATTAAAGGTCAACGAACTGGCAAGGTTTATCGCTTGGGAGACGCTGTACGCTTCAAGGTCATGAATGCCAACTTGGAGGAGAAACAGTTGGATTACGAGCTCGTAGTCTAGGGACGCACAAAAACCCGCTATTTTAGAAACACGCGTAAACTTTGCTGAGGCAAAGTTTCGCTATGCTCGCACTCTGGTGCTGTGCAGTGTTTTAAAATAAGGTTTTTTCAGCTCCGTGACCGATCCAACAATTTTTAGTATAGTGGACTTAGAAAGGAGGTGGTGTAAATGACCACTGTAAATGTACATTTACATGCGGATACGCAAGGAGAGGTTGAGCATTGCTCTGCTTTCCTTGTGAATACCGTCAAAGCCAAAGATCTTTCGGTGCATGATTTTAGGCGCAATGGGCACTGGTTCACTCTAGAAACCGATTTATCGGTCGAAGAGCTTGGGCTAGAACTCAAAGCCGCCGGCTTTAACGCCGAGGTTTTTGGAACAGAAGAATATGCATAAAGGAGGCAGAAATGATTCTGCAACAAAACGGTCCGGAAACGGCAAACGCTCACGTTTGCACGCCCGGACCTTTATTTATTACTTCGCCACTGCTAAGGCTTGGTCTAGACGAACAGAGAGAAGTTTGGAGACACCATCACCACCCATGGTGACACCGTAGAGAATGCCGGCGCGAGACATTGTCTCGCGGTTGTGTGTAATAAGAATAAGTTGTGATCTTTTAGAAAGAGCTTCGATCATATCTCCGTAACGACGACTGTTGGCTTCGTCTAGCGCTGCGTCTGTCTCATCTAGAATCACAAATAGCGGTGGATTGACCTGGCTCATTGCAAATATAAGTGCAATCGAGGTAAGTGCCCTTTCGCCTCCAGAAAGCATCTCCAGACCCTTTACTCGCTTGTTGGGTAGCTTGACGCCAATCTCAATTCCCTCCTCCGCCTTTTCTTCCGATTCTGCCGTATCATCGAGTAGTTCGTCATCATCGGATATCGCTGTCCGTCGCCTTTTTACCACTTTGACCTTGTTTAATTCTGCGCCACCACCGCCAAACATTAAGGTAAAAAATCGATTAAATTCCAGACTGATCTTGTCGATACCAGCACTAAATCGTCCATCGAGTTCCGTATTTAATTCGGCAATCAATTGCTCAAGTTTTTCGACCGACAGCCTAAGGTCAGCCACTTCGCGCACCAAAAAGTCATCGCGTTCTTTAACGCCTTTGTATTCTTTTTCAATCTCTTCCCCACCACCACCTTGTTCTTCAAGGCGAATCTTAAGTTTTTCAAGTTCACGACGACGTTCGATCTGACGAGTGCGATCTTCACTCACGATCTCGCCTGCAATTTCTAATTTAAAATAATCTGCTGCGCCGCGCCCGATTAAAATCACTGCCTCTTGGAGCTCGCGCTTAAATTCATCACGATCTCGCATAATCGCGTTGTATTCGTACTCTAGGCGCGAAAATACATTTTCGCATTCGCGTTTTTCCGCACCTAAGCGAAATACCTCTCGTTCGGCGGCACGCCCTTCACTCTCGTTGTTCTCGATTTTAACGCGGATATCACGATGGTGTTCTTCAGCCGCTGCTTCGTCTTTTGTGGCCGCCATCAGGCGCCTATCCAGCTCGGTTTTTTTGTTAGTGAGGTCTTCGTATTCTCTCTCTTCTTCGGCAGTACTCGATCGGCCACCTTGTTCGATCGTACGAGAAAGGAATTGACGAAGGGTATGGACTACATCTTTGAGAGTCCGGCGTAAAATCGACACGTCATCACTCTTGGTTGCCTTCTCTACCTCCCATTCTAGTGATGTCACTACTTTGTCTAACTCTACATATGAAATCTGCAATTTGTCGTCAACGTTATTTCGCTCACGTGCGGTTTTGATGCGACGTTCAAGAAATGACAGTTGACCTTCCAAGGTGGCTACCTCACGGACTATGTCCTGCTTAGTGCGCCGAGCTTCTGTCAGAGTGTTTTCTGCCTCTATAAGCTCTGCGCGGTTTTCGCCGCTGCCCTCTTTGGCCAAAACTGCTTTGGCATTTGCTAATGCCTGTTCTTTTTCTTCAAGTTCTTTTTTCAGACTATTACGCTCGCGTTCTAGCCTGTCCTGATGAAAGGCAAGATAGGTGTCTTCGCGTTTTAAATATTCAGCATAAAGCTGGCGCAGTTGCTCGCGCAGTTCGACTGCTCGTTCGATCTTCTTCATCTGCTTTTCCAAAAAGCGCAAATGTGGAGCAACTTCCCGTCTCAAGGACTCAACCTTATCGATATTTTCGCGCGTCTTATCAAGTTTGCGTGAAGCTTCCGTCTTCTTGAATTGGTAAACTTTCAAGCCGAGTGCGTCTTCTATCATCTCGCGGCGCTCTTTGGGGGTAGCTGAGAGGATTCGGTCGGCTTCGCCCTGAGAAATGATGTGGTGTCCAGACGGACCGATGTTGGCGGCGGCAAGAAGTTCCTGTACGTCCTTCAGGCGCACCTGACTGCCGTTTATGAGGTATTCGTTGGCACCATCTCGATGCACTACTCGCTCTAAGACAATCTCATCAAAATCGATTGGAAAGACGCGCGTTTCATTGTCCAAAGTAACAGCAACAGACGCACGATTGCCGCGTGCCAAAGCATCGCTACCGCCCCAGATGAGATCCTCGCCTTTCTTGCCGCGCATTCTTGATGGCGCCTGTTCTCCAAGTACAAAGCGAAAAGATTCTGCGACGTTCGACTTGCCACTGCCGTTTGGGCCAACTATGGATGTAATCGCCGACGAAAATTCCAACTCGCCTTTTTTGGCGAATGATTTGAAACCGTTAATTGAGAGATGTTTGAGATACATTCAGCGCTGTTTGCATTAAGAAGGGTCGGTGCAAGGAGTTTCTCCAATAGTGTTGTTATTCCACCAATTTTCAGCAAGGCTACCATGATTTCTCTCGCCAGCAGTCCATAGACGGTATCGCTGGTCTCCGGCTGGACTGGCTGGAGCCGCACACCAGTTGTCGTAATAATACATTTTGCCGCTGGTTGGATCGGTTGGGAGAGCTGTAAATAGTCCAGATGTGACCAATACTTGCAAACAGCCACCAGCGGAAAAACTTGTGGTATAAGTACAATTCCCATCTACGGTTGATGGATAGCGGCCGTTAGCAGTAGCCCAGATCTGTAAGGCCGCGGCTATTTGCTGAATATCAGCTTCACGAGCAGTATCTCTAGATTTTTTACGTGCCTCGTTGACCGATGCAAATACAATTGT
>Ga0208958_1000523_pt1 | contig 45743 bp, 59 predicted proteins | sample RifOxyB1_FD_184032 | JGI IMG/M metagenome (GOLD analysis project Ga0208958, IMG submission 184032) | Soil microbial communities from Rifle, Colorado - Rifle Oxygen_injection B1 (SPAdes) | ecosystem: Environmental > Terrestrial > Deep subsurface > Rock core/Sediment | place: Rifle, Colorado...
TTGGAAAATTGTATGCATACCTTTCCAACCTTGAAAAATTTCAGCATTAGTTTCTTCTTTTAGAAAATTAAATTTATTCTGAAGAGAAGGAAGCAAGGTTTCAAAAGATTTTTCTTGTTGCTCTATTTTTTCTCTTTTTTCTTCTATGTAATCTTTTATTCTTGAGGGTGGAGCTGCTGAAAAATATTTAACATTATTTTTTATTATATAAGAAACTAATCCTTTTTCTATTAATTTGTCTGTTACTTCATAAATTTTTGATGAAGTTATATTAGCTTTTTTTACTAAAGGTCCTTTACTTGAGGAACCTATTTCTAATAAGGCCAAATATACTTTTATCTCTGATTTTGTTAATCCTATTTCTTCCAATAATTCTGTGTTCATTAGACCATCCTAAGGGGGCACTAATATTTAAATATTCTTATTATTTGTTACTACTATAAAATAATTATGGAGGTTAAAATGAGATACTTTAAATATGACGCAATGGACAGAGGATTAGAAGAAGATGATCAAAAAGATTTTGATCCTAATAGGCTTTTAAGATATGTTAAGCAGATTCTCCATAGGGAAAAGAGAAGAGATAAAATATTAGTTGATCCTTCAAGTCCTAATTTAGATCCTGTACAAAGAAATCTTGCATTAAGAGAAAGTATTAATCCTAGTGCTAGTTTATCTGAATTTGTTGTTAAAATACTTGAGAGAAGATCATATCATCCTGTTGAAAATTTAGTATTAGTAGTTCAGGATCAAGTTGGAAGAGATTTTATGACAAATCAACCAATTTATTGTCAAGGAGTAGAATTTAGGAGAGATTAAAATGAAACCTTTTAAAGAAATAATAAGATGGGCTGATTTTTATAGGCGGATAACTGAAGAAGCAGATAAATATAGAGCTTATAAAAGATTTAAGAAAGAGTTTGATCTTCGGGAAGAGATTAATGACCCTAAAGATATTGGTTATTGGGAAAATCTAGGATATTTATTGGCAGTACAAGATTTAAAACAACGTAGAAAAGAAGCTATTATTGGAAGAGTTATAAGATGTTCATTAATAAGCTTAGTTACTTTAGCAACTTTAGTAGGGAGTGGATTTAAAGCATATAACTCTAATGATGAATATGAAATAATCTTAAATGAAGTTATTTACAATGCTGATTTAAACAAAGATGGAAAAATTAAAGGATCTAAAGAAGTAGAAAAATTTTATTGTAATCTTCCACCAGGTTTTCGTTTTTAATTAGAGTCTAAACGAAGAATATAGTGTAACCATATATTCATTTCTTCTTGTGCAGCTTTTGGATCACTAGATGCATGAACTACATTATTCACTGCTCTATTTTCAGATGCAGCTACATCAATAGAATCATTACTAAAATGTCTTCGTATAGTTCCTACAGTAGCTTTAGCTGGGTTTGTTGCACCTATAACATCTCTTACCCGCTTTACTACATCTTCGCCAGCATAAATCGCTAAGTAGATATTTTTACCTGAGATTTGTCTTATTAATCTTTCATAATAATCTTTGCCTTCATGCTCCTGGTAATGCCTACGTAAAATATCTTCTGGAACTCCAAAAACAGGTAGTTTAACCAATATATCACATTTTGGAATACCAGCTAAAAGTTCTAATTTTCCTAAGATTTCATCAGCTATAGCAAAAGACATTGATACTTTACCAAGATTTATATAGTAGAAAGTTTATTTATTCATGGAGGTAAACCATGAATAAAAAGGAAATAAACTTTCTTAAGAAAGCTTACAAAAAAGAGAAGGATGGAAAGATTCGTGAGAGAATTTTGATGAACACTTATGTTTTACAAGGTGAGAACGTAAGAAAAATTGCAGAGCGACTTAATTGTACTCACCCACTAGTTATTTTTTGGAAAAAAAGATATGAAAAAGAAGGGATTATAGGTTTGAAGACAAGGCAAAGAAGAGGAAAACCAATGCTTCTTTCCCGAAGACAAGAAGAAAAAATAAAAAATAAAATTGCAGGAGACAATCCTGCAAATCCGTGGACAACAAAAAGAGTTTGTGAGCTGATAAAAAAAGAAACAGGAATAAAGTATACTCAAAGGCATGTGCAGAGAATTCTGCACAAATGGAAATTTAGTTTGCTTGTACCACGACCAACATTTTGGCAAAGAGCTTCTGGCGAGGAGATAAGGAGATTTTGGAAAAAAAATCCTGTATTACAAGAAGAAATATCCAAACTATAAGCTTTTTTGCGAAGACGAATCAACATTTTTGTATGATTCTATCTCTAGAAGAGTTTGGGTTTTGAAAGGCATAAAACCGAGAAGATTTGTAACTGGCTTGCATAAAAAGACTCATGTTTTCGGCTTTTTATCCAAGGATAAAAAGAAAATGTTTGCATTCAATGAAAAGATGAATGCAAAAGCTTTTTTGAAAGTATTATATAAGGTAAAATCAAAGTTCAAAAAAGTAATTCTTATTATCGATAGAGCACCATGGCATAGAGCAAAGATTGTGCAGAAATATCTTGAAAAATATAAAGATGATATAAAATTAATTTGGTTTCCGAGAGGCTGTCCTGAAATGAATCCTGTTGAAGAATGTTGGAGACAGGCAAAGAATGAAGTAAATGGGGGAAGAGTACATAAAAGTTTTGAAGTAATGAAGAAAGAGTTAAGACACTTTTTAAGATATAAAGAGTTTAAGCAAGATATGGTAAAATACTTACGTCCTTAGCTATAGAGATTTAACTGAAATAGAAATATGGAAATCTTTTAAGGAAGAAGTTATGCTAAATGGATGGTATTCTTTGCTAATTGATGGAAAGTTTATGAAGATGAACTGACCAGGAGTATAATTAAAAATGTTATCTGATTCAAGTTTTATTTCAGTTATATTGCCAAAAATACTGACCTCTTTAACCTTATAATTATACTTTTTTATAAAAATATTATGAAGTAATGTTTTGTATAAAAAAGACAATATTCCTAATGTTATGAAAAAAAGAATGTAAGTTTTTAGAAAAACATTTCTTGAAATATCGCTAGGTATTAAAATAATATGAATTGCAGCTAACAATAAAGATAATCCCAGAAATTGGTGGGTTAATTTCCAGATGTTATATTTCATATTTATGAAAAAAGTCAGGAATAATAACAGGATCATTGATGTTAATGCAAAGATTCCGAAATTAATTGCTAAATTCTGACCTGGCAAAAGGAAAGATAATGCTGAAGAGGCTGAAAATGTTGCGAATTTTAAAGCAAGAAAAATAGGGTGAAATAACAGGAATAAGAAAGAGACTGTTCCTAAGATATGGTGAGCAATATAAACCTTGTCCAGACCTCCAAAAATATTTTCCAGGAATTTTAGCCTTGTGTTAAACAAAAATGTTATTCCTAAAAGGACTGCTCCAATTAAAGCTGATAATTGTCCAATGCTTGTGAAAGAAGATGAAGCATTAGCAAATCTTTCTGAAACAGGATGCATTGCTATCCAGATTAAAACTGGAAACAGAGAAAGCAAGATTATTAATAACCATCCAAGTAGTTTTTTCATAAATCTTGGATGGTGCTATTGTTTTTAAAATTTGTTAATTAATTTCTAAAAGTTTTATCTTGAAATGCAATGTTTTTCCTGCCAAAGGATGATTTAAATCTAATGTTACTTCATCGCTTGTAACTTCTGCTATTCTTACTGGGAACTTTTGGCCATCTGGTGTTCCTAATATCAACATCATTCCTATTTTTGGCTCTTCTTTTAATGGAATCTGGGCTTTTGGAATCTTTCTTAATAAACTTTCATTATGAAAGCCATATGCTTCTTCTGGCTTTATTGTTATATCTTTTTCTTCTCCTACTTTCATGCCTATAACAGATTCATCAAAACCTTTAATGACTAAACCTGAACCAACTTCAAATTCTAATGGATGAGAATGCTCTCCGTGCTTGGATGTATCAAAAATTTCTCCTGAATCTAATTTTCCTTCGTAATCTACTTTTATTTTGTCACCTTTCTTTACTATATTTGAATTTTTGTTTTCTGATTCTTTAGTTCGCATTTTACTTGACTCCTAGAATCTTTTCTTTTTAAAAAGAAAATCTTCAATAAAAGAAAATAAAACTAAAAAATCAAAAATAAAAAGACTATTTAAGAGTTTTGCTTTTAAATTTTCTTTAAAATTAGGTCTATCTGCTGTTTTAAATTTTCTTTAGGCATGAATCCTACAATCCTGTCAACTTCTTTTCCATTATTAAAAATAATTAGACAGGGAATGCTCATTACTTCATGGTCTGCTGCTATTTCAGGGTATTCTTCTGTGTCTACTTTTCCAAAGGTCATTTTTGTGTATTCATTGCTTAAGTCTTCAAATATAGGAGCTAGCATTCTACAAGGACCACACCATGATGCCCAAAAGTCTACTATGCTTATACCTTTTCCAACTGCTACATTAAAATCTGATTCTGTTAAATGTTTGATTGCCATATTTTTTTACCTCTAAAAAATTTTTAAAATTAGGCTATATAAATTTTTTGTTACTAAAATAATTAATAAATTTATTAACTTGGATAATACTTATAAATAAATCTTACTCTTTTATTTTAATGGAAAGAGAGGTTGAGTTAAGAGAGGGCAATATAAGTTTAGTTTTGGATTCTTATGATGATTTGTTTTCTGATTTTGATCCTAGAGATTATTCACAAAAAGCATTGTCTGATGATTTTTTAGATGAATGCAGGAGAGCTGCTAGAGATAAAGATGCTGGAGTAGAGTTGAGACTTCTTATACCAAAGAAAAAAAGAAATTTAAAAGATGAAGAGGAAATTAAGAAAAGGATGAGAAATCATTTTCAGAAGCATTTCAGGGAAAAAGAAACTGAAATTAAGGGTGTAAAAAAACAAGGTGCACTTTGGTTTGCATTAGGAACAATATTCATCCTATCTGCTGCTTATTTTTATTCAAAAGAAGGATATTTTTTTAATGTTTTAGTTGTTTTACTAGAACCTGCTGGATGGTTTAGTTTTTGGGAGGGACTTGGAAAAATATTAATTGTATCTAAAGAAAAAAATCCTGATTATGAATTTTATAAAAAAATGAACAATGCTGAGATAACGTTTAATAACTATTAGAAGCTTTTTTCTTGCAAGAAAAAATCTTCGATAAAAAAGAAGCATAGTGCTTCAAAAAATAAAGGAGATGATAAAATGGTAAATTTAAGTTTGATAGGATTAGGAATAATAATAGTTAGCTGGTTAATCCAGTTCGGATACATGCTAAAAGGACAGAAGAAAATAAAAGCTAATTTTGTAATTGTTTATATTTTAGGGGTATTAGTTTTAGTCTATGATGGATTTGTTAATGGACTAATAAACCTGGCTATTGCTAATATTCTTTCAGGGATAGCTGCTTTATTGGTGTTAATTAAAATAAAACTAAAATAATTTTCTTTTTTTAAAACTCAAGTTCTATTCTTAATTCTAACAATGCATTGATATAACGAGCTATTATCCTTAAATGGTGGAAGATTTCTTTTTCTTCTTTTTTCTCTGTTTTTTTGTAAACTTTAATTACATTAAAATATCTTTCCTGATCAATTTCTGAAATTTTTCTTATTTTTTCTTTGTCAAAAGTGTAGAATAAAGAATAAAAATCAAGGATTTGCTCTTTTATGCTTTCTGCTATACCTTGAATGTTTTTGAATTCTGCGTTTTTGAAGTCATGAATCAAATGATGAGAAATATTTTTGAATTCATCACCCATTAATTCCATTAGGTATAAAGTAGTAAATAACAATGATTCTTTTCTTGGTTCTTTATAATTTATTTTGTTTAAGATTCTTATGCAATAATCGTGAAATTTATCTAAGTTTATATCAACATCATGAATATGGCTCAACATTTCAGGCTTGTTCTTTTTTAATGCTTCACAAGTTTCTTCTGCCATTTGATTTGTCAATAAAAAGATTCTTCTTAGTGCATTATCAAATTCTTTAGGGGTTGGTTCACTTAATTCTTTAATTAAAACAAAATCTTTTCCATGATCAACTATTTCAAAACCTATAAAACGATTCATAACACTATGAAAAAATTCTAAAACTTGAGTTTTTTCAGATTCTTTATTGTATCTTATGTCTAACTTATGCTGTGCAAAAAACTTGTAAGGATTTTCCAGTTTTAGATTAGGACTGAATTTAATTAAAACTTCATCATAACCTTCACGGTAAACAGCCATTATATACTTCCAGATTGTTGGAATATCCAAATCATCTATATCAAAAGAGGTTTTTCTTGATTCATTGTTTTTTTGTGCACCTAAGAATAAACCATTCTCTCTTTCTATTAAATCGATTTCATCGCCTGGCTGTAAATTAAATCTCTTTACCCATTCAGAAGGCAATGTTATGGTTAAAGTATTATGTCCCTGCTTAATGATTCTTCTTTTCATATATTAAATAATATCAATATATTTAAATGCTTATTGAATATTCTCACTAGTGAGAGAAAGTGAGAATATATTCACAATTGAGAATATATAAAGAAAAGTGATTCTTATGTTTTATATGAGACCAGAAATTACACCACCACTTTTAGATAAACAACCCAAACCAACATGTCCATATTGTACAAATGAATTAGACGTACCTGCTGATTTAGTTGCAAAAGTCAGAGAAAATGAACCAATAATACGGTCTTCAGTTAAAATGGACGGATTTTATCTAAGTCCCCAATCACATTTTTATTGTGATAAAGAATGCTATAGAATGTTCCTTGAAAGCTGAATAGTGAAGAATATTCATTATAATAAAAATAGTGGCTATAAATAAATCTTTATTTTGTTTTTTCTTTTTATGCGAGAAATAAAAGTGACTTTAGTTGGACTTGGTTTTGAAGGAATAAGATTATGGCATCGAGGACTGCCTGCTGTAACATTTATTGAAGAAGAATTAAAAGGAAGCACTGCAAGAGAAATAATAGACAAAATTTCCATGTTTAAATTTGATGTTAAATCTGAAATAACCAGAATAAGAATAAGAGATACTATAATGCATGGAAATTATAATGTCTATGTTTTTAGTAAAAGAGGAGAATATGAGGTAAACCCTGATGATTCTAATTTTATAAGAGGATATATTTCATGCAATGATTCATTAAATCTTTTTCTAAAATTAAAAGTAGAAGAGCCTGTTTGTTCCGGTTAACAATAGTGCAAATATATTTTACAAGAAAAATATAGCAAAGGGATATATTAAAAAAATAATTTTTATTTTTATGGCTAATAAAAAGAATGTAAAGGGAAATAGTTTTACATGGATACAGAGTTTTGCTCCTGAATCTGTTGAAAGAGTTACAAACGGTGATTCTTTAGCTGAACCATTACATGTTGAGATTCATCCACATCATTCATCTACAGAGTTATGCAATAATAGTTGTCCTGGGTGTACTGGATTAGTCTATAGAAAACAAGAAATTGGAGATAAAGGAATAAAACCAGAAAGATTGATTAAAACAATAGACAGTTTTAAGGGAAAAGCAAGAAGAGTTATTTTTTCTGGAAATTGCATTGAACCTTTAATGTATCCTGATATTAAAGAGGTAATAAAACATATTAGAGAATCTGATGTTGTGTTTTATCTTTATTCAAATTTTTATTATGGCAATCAAGAAGGATTAATAGAAGAATTAGTAAATACTGAACTAGATGATTATGCAAGAATAAGCCTTAATGCAGGAAGTAATGATTCTTATAACTTAGTACATAGACCAAAAGATACAAATTCTTTTCATAGGATAATTGAAAATGGAGAAAGATTAGCCAGATTAAAAACAGAAAGAGATTCACCATTATTTGTTCATGTAACTTATCTGTTGAATAATTACAATTGCGGAAAAGAAGATTTGGAATTTGCTGTAATGTGGGCTAGCAGAAATAAGGGAATAAATGGAATAAGATTTACGACTTATCAAAAACCTCTAGGAAGAAGTATGCCTAAAATGGCAAGAATTCCTGAAGAAGATTTTCTAAAAGCAAGAGATTATTTACATGAATTAAAAAGAGAATTTGACAGAGATGATTTTAAAGTTGAGATTACTAATGAACAAGTTGTACTTCAACAAAAAATAAAACCATTCGAAAGATGTTATGTTCAAGAAGTCTTTGCAGTAATAGGCTTTGATGGAACTGTTTATCCGTGCACTTCAATGGCTTCTCCTTCTAGTCCCGAAATTTATAAATTTGGAAACATAAATCAAGAGAATTTTTGGGATATATGGGAAAGAAGAAAAAGAAAAGCTAATTTTAGTCTGGAAAAATGCTTTGACTGCACAAGAGCTGAATCTGAAATAAATTCTGGTTTTCAAGGTTTAAGAGAACAATATACTTCACATGTTTGAATATAAAATTATATATTGAATATAACTATGTATAAGGAATAGGAAAAATATTGGCTATATATAAAACTCCGACGGACAATTTAATTCTAAAAAATTTTCGGAGGTAAAAATGAGAATAAAAAATTTTTTGAGAAAGTCTGTTATAATTGGTGCATTGGGTGCAATGCCTTTTTTGAATAATTGCGGCTGTGAAAGAGATGGTGTTGTTAAAAATGAAATGGATTCTACTGATGTTGATGATACAACTAGTGTAGTTTCTTCAAAAGCTAATGACTGGGTAATTTCAAATGTTGACTTCTTTAATGATAAAACACATAGATGGATAGATTATGCACCTACTAATTTTAATCCTGAAATTTTAAAATTTCCAAGTGAAGAAAGTGTAAGAACAGATTTACAAAGATTGTATAGTAGTAATTTTGATGCAATAGTTACTTATGGCTCTGATAATATTTTAGGAGAAGTTCCTAGAATAGCAAAAAGTGTTGGAATCCAGCATGTAGTCATGGGTGTATGGGATTTGGATAGTGCAGAAGAATGGGATAATGCAATTAAAGCAAAAGATTTTGTTGATGGTTATTGTGTGGGTAATGAAGGTTTAGTAAATCAAAGATATACATTAGATAAATTAAAACAAAAAATGCTGGCTTTGCGAACAGCAACAGGAAAACCAGTAACAACAACAGAAGAAATAGGAAGATATACTGGAGATTTAATGAAATTAGGGGATTGGCTATTTCCAAATTGTCACCCTTATTGGCATAATATTACTTCACCTGAAGAAGCTGCACAATGGACTCACCAGCAATATCATGCAATATTGGGAAAATCAGATAGAGTAGTTTTATTAAAAGAGATTGGACTTCCAAGTGGCGGCCAAACAGAATTAAATGAAAATGTGCAAAATACATATTACAGAAGAATAGAAGATTTAATGGATAGTGAAAATAAAGAAGCATATATCTATTTTGAAGCATTTGACCAACCTTGGAAAGATTATGCTGATGTGGAACCTAATTGGGGATTATTTAAATCTGATAGAAGTGAGAAAGAAGTTGTTAAACCCCAATTATTATTTACTTATGTTCCGCCTTATGGAAGTTTTAATAGTTTACAAGGAAGAGTTGTAAATGTTAAACCTGTTGATTATAGAATTTCAGCACATATTCAGGTAAATGGCGCTTGGTGGGTAAAACCTTATTGGGCTTGGCCATTAACTAGTATTTTAAGCAATAGCAATTGGATTACTGATATAACAACTGGCGGAATTGACCAAAATGCTACAAGAGTTAATGCTTATTTAGTTACACCTAATTATTCACCTTCTACAAATGGAACTTTGCCAAAAGTTGATGGTGTAAATGTAATAACTTTTGCAACTGCAGAGAAAAAGATTACGCCAACTGCAATAGGTGAAGGTTACTAATTTAATTTTTTTCTTTTTTTGAAAAACTTAATAAGCAAGTTGAGTATATTATTTTTTAATGAAAAGAGGTGATTTTTAATGAAAGAAGCTTTTCTTTATGAAAGAAAACCTTCAGGAAAAGAAAAACTGAAAGTTTTATCTTTATTAGTTATAATATTATTGTCGTTTTCTTCTGTTGTTTTTGCCGAGGGTGAAACTACTGCACCTGCTGCTGATACTAACACAAAGACTGCTCCTAGTGAGCCAAGTGCTACTCCTAGTGATTCTGTAGTTGGAGCACCTGCTGGTGATACTAGCACTGCTCCTGCTGATAGTGGAAGTACTCCAGCACCTACTGATTCAAGCAATACTGGAACAACTACAACTCAACAGCCAACAACAGAAAATAGAGAAGGAGAAGCAATAAGTGAACCGAGAGAAGAAAGTGAAGTAAGCAAAGGAATAAGAGAAGGAAAATGTTATGTTGGAGAGAAAGAAGTTCCTTGCCCTACTTCAAGAAGTGCTTGTCCTCCTGCAAATGCAAATGAGCAAGATAAATTAAAATGCAGCCAGTCTGGCGGAAACTACAATACAAGAGATGATGGAGGTTGTCCGAGATTTGAATGTATGTTTAACCAGAATAGGCAAGCTGAAACTAAATTATTTAATCAATGTCCAACAAGAGAAGAAATTGATAACCAGATAAAAAAATGCCAGGAAAATGGACTTAGAACATTAATGAAAAATGTAAATGGGTGTGGTTATGTTGAATGCCAAGGTAATGGGCAACAGCAAAACCAAATGGCAACTGAACAAAATGGATGCAAAAAATTAACAGATATACCTGGACCTGAAAGAGAGCAATGTGAAAATAAAGGAGACTACAGGTTGATTGAAATTTATAATAGTGGAAATTGCCCTGAAATTCAATGCGTTCCTACTGTAAAAGCGAGGGGAATTCAATGTGAAAACGAAGGTGGAAAATTAGTTGTTAATGGTGAGTCTGAAAGATGTGTTAAAGTAAGCAATAGTGATGAAATAAGCTATGATCCTATTGATGAAGTTCCTGATGCAGCTAAAATATTAAAAATTGTAATTAGCCTGGATAAACTAAGTATAGAACTGGACAATTTAGCTAAAGAGATGGATGATTTAGCTGTTTATTTTGGCGAACAAGATGCTGCAACAGGTGAAAGATATAGAAAAGCTGCTTTAATGATAAAATCAGGGAAACATAAAATTATTGAAACTAAAGAAAGATTAAGAGCTAATATAAGAAATTTACAGCCACAAGATTTAGAAGATGTAAGAAAAGACTTGAAAATATTAAAAGAAAGCATATTTGAAGAAGCTGTCTATGTTTTATTATCTGGGGAAAGTTCTTCTGAAGCATTAGTAGAAGAAGTGACTTATGAGGGAAATGATTGTAAGAATGATGGAAGGTGCTTTACTTCTAAACTAAAAACCTGCGAAGAGGGAGTTACATATAATGCAGATGAAAAGACAACTGTTACAATAGAACAAATAGAAGAGGATAAATGCAAATTAAAAATTGAACTAAGAACCTCTGAAAAAACATATGATATGGAATGTAAATATCCAAATTATGCATTTGGATTGGGAAGTCCTGAAGAGCTAATACCTTATTGCGATGGTTCTCTTGTTGAATTAATGAAAGAGAAAATTAACAATGGAGAGGTTGGACAGGGAAGAGCTGAAAAAATGCAGCAAATAACGCAAGTTAGGCAATCTGAAAGAGCATTTGGACAAAATTCTGAAACATTAAATAGAAATGAACAAGGAAATATTTGCCAAACAGAAGAGCAAGTTATAAGATTAAAACAAGAATGTAGTAATCAAGGACAGGATGCAATTGTTGAAAACAGAGATGGCTGCCCATGGGTTGTTTGTATAGACAAGGGAATTGATATTTCCAATAGAGAAATGCAAAATGTAAGAACAGTAGAAACTAGTTCTTCTCAAGCTTATAGCATGGAAAGAGTTGTTGGAGAAGAACCTTCTTTTAAAGAGAATATACAACCTGCTAGAATTGTAGAACAAGGACAGCAAATAACTGCCCAGGTTATTAAATTTTTAAGAGGTGAGAACTAATGAAGAAAATAGTATTTATTTTATTTGTAGTTGCTTTATTGAGTTTTAGCTTGGTTATCTCTGGTTGCGGAGAAAAAAGCTCTATAAAAAACGAAGAGCAAGCTAATGAAGCAATTGCAAATGTAGGTGAGAATATAGACCAATTAAGCAGTACTGTTGACTCTATTGACCGAGATTTAGGTTAATTCTTTTCTTTTTTTATATATTGAATTGTAAACGCTAGAATTCCACCTGCTAAGGCTGTGTAAAACTGGAAAACTCCCATTACTGTTAAAAATAATACTGGAAGAACTTTTAGATTAAATAAAGTAAAAGCTATTGTGAATAGGAATAGTGATTTGATTAAAGAAGCTAAAAATAAAGTAATAAACTTGTTTAATTTTTTATGCAAATAGAGTTTCTTAAAGATTATGACTAATAAAAAGTTTGAAATCCAGATAAATGGAATCATATAAACTAAGAACATAGTTAAATTTCCGAAAATTAAACCTGAAGCTAAAACCCCTAAACTTGGGAACAGGATAATAGGAAGTAATTTGTAAGTTCTTAGATTTAAAGATGCTAGGATTAAGGAAGCATTAACAATTGTTCCTGTTAAGAATTGAGCATGAGTTAGAAAAGGAATGAAAAAACAGACTAAAGAATAGATTACTAGTTCTATGTTTTCCTGGAGAAAAGTCAGGTTATATTCCTGCTTGTTTAAATAATGCATAAATTAATATAATCTGCATCTTTAAATATCTTTCAGTAATGCTTTTATAATCTCTAATTATTAATTTTTTATATGAAGTATCCAAAGTTGACTGTTTTACTTTTTACTTATTTATTAGCAATTGCTATTTTTAGAGAAAGGATTTATCTTGATTTTCTTTATAATCTGGGTTATTTTGGAACATTTTTAGCAGGTATATTTTATGATTATGGACTAACTTCTGGAATTGCTACTGCTGTCTTAATGATTTTTGGAAAAGGACAAAATATATTCATTGCTGGAATAATAGGTGGACTTGGAGCATTAATAGGTGATTTTATTATTTTTAAATTTTTGAAATATTCTTTTAGGGATGAGTTAGTAAAATTAAGCAAAACCTGGATTTTTAAAGAAACTAAAATATATATGCCAAAATTCTTAATGTATACCATAGCATGCATATTAGTTGCTTCTCCATTACCTGATGAAATATGCATGTTTTTCTTTGCCTCACTTTTTAAAATTAAGGACAGATATTTAGTGTTAATATTCTTTATACTAAATACCCTTGGGATTTATGCTATAATGCTAATAGGAAGAGCAATATAGAAGCTTTGTTCTTATGAAGAGAAAATAAAAGAAGCACGAAAGAAATAAAAAGGTAAAGATACCTTTTTTAATATGAAAAAAGAGGTTTATCATATTTATCTGTTTAGGCATGGTCAGACTTTTTTTAATAAAAATAAGATATTTACTGGCTGGAAGGATTCTAATTTAACTAATCTTGGCAGGAAGCAAGCTGGGATAATCTCTACTAAACTGAAAAATAAAAAATTTACTGTTGCTTTTACTTCTGATTTGAAAAGAGCGAAAGATACTTTGAAAATAGTTTTGAAAAATCATCCAGAATGCAGAAAAGTTATAGTTGATAAAAGAATTAGGGAAAGAAATTATGGTAAATTAAATGGTTTGCATCATTTGAAAACCATTGAAAAATACGGGCAAGAACAGTTTGACAAATGGCATAGAGGATTTTTTAATAAACCACCTAAAGGTGAATCATTTTCTGATGTTGAAAAAAGAGTAAAACCTTTTGTTGATTATTTAATTAAATTTGTTAAAAAAAATAAAGTTAATGTTGCTATTTCCGGGCATGGAAATTCTATTCGTTTATTTAGAAAGATTATGGAAAGAAAATCTGCTAATGAATGTGTTAAATGGGTTATTCCTTATGATAGATATTTTGAGTATAAAATTTAATTCTTTTCTACTGCGTAAATATCTGTTCTGTAGAACTCATCTGGATGAAATTTCATCTTGAAATTTAACAATGCCTGCTCGCTACCGCCAAAATCTGCTTTTTCCATACCTAATTTTTTTATTTCAATTAAGTCGAGAATATTTGAAACTTCGGCTAAATTGTCGATATCATAATCATAAATTCCTATACAGGAATAATAGTTTTTTGAATTTGGAATTTTCCAGCCGCCAAAGACAGAAACTGGTTTATTATTTATTTTTATTATTTTAACCATGTCAAATCCTTTAAAATTTGATTCTATGAACTCTATGTATTTATAATATTCTAAAATGTCATGAGCTGTTCTTTTCTTTTTCCATTCTAAAACTAAAGTTTTTAATCCTTCTTTGTCGCTTTCTTTAAAATTTGTTATTTCTATGTTTTGATTATCTCTGAAAAAATTATTCCTAAAATTTCTTAATTTTTTGTTTTTTGTTCCTGACAAATTTTCATCAAAATTTTTTAGGATGAAAACAGGCCAAGTTAAATAATATCTGCTTTTTAGAACCCTGTATTTTGAATCTTTTAATGCTAATTTTAATTTTTTGTTTGTTTCTTCTCTTGTTTCTAAAATGATTTTATCTAATTTTTTTGTTTCTAAACAATATTCAATTAGTTTTTTTAATGCTGGAATTATATTATCTTGCTTTGTCAATGGCTCATCTATTGAGGTTATTACTGTTTTCTTTCCTGTTTTTGAAATATGAGCTAAAAATCCGAAATCATTTTCATACAAAAATAATGGCTGGTTGTCTTTTTCGACTAATGAAAGAAAATATTCATACTTATGCTCTGCCATAAAGCCATATTTCTTAATATAATCTTTAATTATTTCAAAATTTTTTTCAATATCTGTGATTTCTTTGATTTTTCTTTCCTAAAATTCTTTTTTCTTTTATTGAAGATTTTCTTTGATAAAGAAAAGCTCCTAGTACAAGTAACCCCAGGTTTGGAGCTTATCTGAATCCTGATGCCACCTAACACCAATATCTACCCTATAGTACATGTTTTGCAAAATAATATTTTTAACACGATGATGAGCTTGCTTTCTTGCATCATCTACTGTCAAGCCAGAACCTGTTATAACAAGAACATAACCTGTTTCTCCTGCAACTGTCCAGACATTATCAATTATTTTAACATCACCCAGATGGACACCATCTAAGTTTTGCTTTTTGAATAATATTGATAAATCTTTGTAAATAAATGTTTCATTTTTATCTTCAAATGGGAAAGGCGGTACTACAATGCAAATGCATATCTGGAATCCTTTTTTGGTTTTTAATTCAAAAGATTCATGAGAAGCTAATTTGTATAAGAAATCACCCATTTCAGTTAATATTCCTTCCATTTGCAAGCTAATAGTTGGGTAACCAAAGCGGCATGTAAATTCCAATGGGTAAATTCCTTTTGCATTTGCAATACAATTAATATCAAAATAACCAACATAACCTGATTTGATTAGTTCTGGTTTTATTTTTTGCAGTGTAGCTCTAAAAATTTCATTTGGTGGAGACCAATAGCCTAATGTGCCCATTTCTCCGGTGTTTCCTGAAATTGCGGGTCTTCCATTTTTTCTTACAACAATGTAAGATGAAGGAACCTGAACACAACCAACATAATCATCATAATCAATTTCTTTTTTATTATTTTTTCTTATTGAAACATAAGGTTTTTTCCTTTCTTCAAGAGAATAAACTTTATTTATATTATATTTTTTCCCATTTGGAAAAAGCCTGCTTTCTCTTTTATCTATTGTTATGGATGAAGAAACATTTATTTTGATTAACATTTCCTGTATATCTGAAATTAATCTATAAGAAGTACTGTGATATCTTTTTTGGCCATCATGTATACTTCCATCTCCCTTAACAAATTCATCTAAGAAAGCTTTTATTACATTATAATTACCATTTTTAATATAATCTGGAACATATTTTGCCTGACATAATCCAAATTGTTTTAAATAAATAGAAAGTTGGGTTGAATGTATCTTAAATCCATTTTTCATTAAAGAAAAATTAAAGGGCAATGCTTCTAAAACTTTTTTAATATCATTTAAATGCTTGCTTGTATTATATTGTGCAATTCTAATTCCATTTTTAAAACAAGAACCCTCGCTTAAATACCAGCCCATAAATCTAGACCAGCTTATGATATCTATCTGTTTCTTTGGATTAATGTATTTTCTGCCATCTTTACATTCTGGAAGCTCAAAATATATTGGATTTTCTCCTTGAAAATTTCCAGCCTGAAGAACTGTAAACTCTCCTGATTTAAGCAATTCTTTTGCCAATGTTGTTTTAAATTTATAATTAGATTTATAGAAATTTTTTCTTAATATATTCAACATCCTATGGTTGGGTGTAACTAACAAATCAATTTCTCTGTTTTTGAATTCAACCATCTTGCCTGTATATTTTTTCCAGTAAATATCAAGAGGATACTCCCATTGCAATAGTTTAGAATCTTTATTGAATGATAAAATTTTATCTTCATAATTAACATTACCAAAAGTTTTCCAACCTTTATCGGTTAAAACTTCTGTGTCTGAGCTGTAACAATATGGGCCTAAGTCACCAGGAAATAATTTTTTATGTTCAAAATTAACATGAATTGGATAAATAAAATCTTTTCCATTAAAAAAAACACCTACAGCTACTTCTACTCCTACTGCCATTTTTTGCAACTGGAAACGCTTTATTTTTTTTGCCCAGGCAATTTTATTTTGCTCGAGAATTTCTATTAAATCATTACCATCATCTTCCTGACTCATGAATAAAATTCCTTTTTGATTTGAATCAAATGGCTTGAAAACATATCTCCCTGGATTTTTTTTGATAAATTCTATTGCTGAATTAAAATCTGAAAAATCCCAATGAGGCAATGTTAACATGCCAACTCTTTTCATTTCATTCTGGCCGAATTCCCTGTCTTGCTCTAATTTATCTGTATAAACAGAACCGCCAATGACTAATTTTCCCTTTGCCCTTAATGAGTCTGCTGTACTTCCAAAACCAACATAATCAAAAACAACAACATCAGCCCAGTCAACATGCTCTTTCCAATCTTTTACTTTTTCAAGAATACCGTCGTAAACATCCTTGTCTGATTCTGATTCAATATAAGCCTTGACTTCATGACCCTCTTTTTTTAGCTGCCATGCTAAATCACCACTAACACTTTCAAATGATACAAATAAAAACTTTTTTGATGTTAATTTATTTCCGTTATTTCCGTTGGTCATCTTTTAATTTTTTAAAAAAATTTTAATAAGATTTTATTATGCAGTTCATATTTAAATTTATCTTTTTTTGTATTTATCGTCGTAAGTTGCATAAGAAACAATCAATTCCTCGCCTTTCAATATTTTTCTCAATGTTCTGAAACTGAATCCATGGTCTATTGTTTCTATGTTTGGATTTTCAGAATGATTGACAAAAAATGATATATCCATGCCATTCAATGCATTTTCTGGAATTAAAACTTTTTTATTTTCCTCAATTACAAAAAAATCATCCATTAATTTAAGAATTTCCTTGTCTTGAATTTTTAAATCTTTCATATCTAGTTCATACCACTTTTGGTTGCTGATGCCCTGAAAAGGATTTATTCCTTTAGGGATGTCTCTAATAGCAAATACACCTACACCTTCAACTGGAGAAGGCTTAATTCTGCAATAAGTATTTCTTAATTTTTGTAATATTTGTTTTCTTACTTTATCCATAAAAATATTTTATTTAAATGATTTATATTTGTTTTGTTTTCAGAAAGATTTAGATTAATAGCAAACTTAATAAAATTGAAATTTATTATATTTGCCAATGGGTTTTGACAGATTTTATGCACCGATAACTGCAATAGGAGACTATTTTGATTCTCCAAAAGATATAAGAAGATTAATTCATAAAGAATTTTTTTATAAAAGCAAAAAAGAGTTAATAATCTTTATTTCTCCTGGAAAGAAAGAACCATTTGCTTTTGCATTAAAAAGAAGGGTGTTAAAAAGAGATAAATCCTATTTGGAATATTATTTTCCAGAAAGACTGGTTTCTAAGGATTATAAATTAACAAAAAAGATTTTTAAGATTGTAAAGAAAAAAATAAGAGCAGATATTCATAAATTAAGAAAAAGATTTACTAAAATAACCCTAATAGGGATGAGCGTGGGCTGTGCTAATACTTTAATGATAGCAGATAATAACCAGGATATTGATAAACTTATTTTGGTGATTCCTGGAAATTGTTTAGCTGAAGGAATATGGAAAAGTGTCAGAACTAAAAGACTAAAAAAAGAGATAGAGAAAAAGATTACATTAAAAGAATTAAAAAAGTACTGGAAAGATATAAGCCCTGAAAATAATGTAAGTAATATAAAAGCTAAGGAAGTTTATTTTTATTTGTCTAAAGCAGATGAGTCTATACCTTATGAAAATGGATTAATATTGTTTAATTTACTAAAAAAACATGGGCATAATCCTATATTAAGAGAGAATAAGCATTTGGGACATTACCTGACTGCTGTAAGCTTTTTTATGTTTTCAAAAGATATTTAGATGCGAAGTATTTAAATATTAAATTTATTTTTATTAAATATGAACTTTGAACCTAAAAACAAGAAAGGAAGCCTTTTAGAAAAAGCCTTCAGGGAAAAGAAAAAAGAAGCTACAAAAGGAAGCCTTTTAGAAAAAGCCTTCAGGGAAAAGAAAAAAGAAGCTACAAAAGGAAGCCTTTTAGAAAAAGCCTTCAGGGAAAAGAAAAAAGAAGCTACAAAAGGAAGCCTTTTAGAAAAAGCCTTCAGGGAAAAGAAAAAAGAAGCTACAAAAGAAATAAAGGATTTTATGGCTAAGTTAAAGAAATTAAAATTAAATGTCTTTCTTGGTGGTTCTTTTGCAAAAGACACATGGTTAGAGGATGATTTTGATGTTGATTTGTATGTTAAATTTCCACATAAACATAGAGGAGAGAATATCTCTGAGATGCTGCAGGAAAAACTAAAAAAATTCAAGTATGAAAAATTAAAAGGTTCTAGAGACTATTTTAGGATAAAAGAAGGCAAGTTTGTTTATGAAATTGTTCCTGTTTTGGAAATTAAAGGTAAAGCTGAGAATATCACTGATTGTTCTTTGGAACATGTTAAATTTGTCAATAAAAATGTTAAGAATAAAAATGATGTAAGAAAGTTAAAATTATTCTTGAAAGCTAACAAGCTATATGGCGCTGAATCTTATTTATCTGGTTTTTCCGGATATGCCTGCGAGTTATTAATTGCTTATTACAAGAATTTTGACAATTTATTAAAAAATGTCGCTAAATTTGGAGAGAACAAGATAATTGATGTTAAAAAACATTATAAAAATGACAGAGATGTTCTAAATAATTTAAATGAATCTAAAGTAAGCTCACTTATTATTATTGACCCAATAGACAAGAAAAGAAATGCGAGCTCTGCTGTATCTAATGAGAATTATGAAAGATTCAAGAAGTTATGCAAAGATTATCTAAGAAATCCATCTGAAGAGTATTTTAAGATTAAGAAATTTGATATTAAAGAGGTAAATGCTGATGTTGTTTTTGTTAAACATTTTGACAATGAGAAAAGAGATGGTGGAAAAATAATGAAGGTGTATAATCAGGTTAAGTTTTTATTAGAGAAAAATGAATTTGAAATTGAAAAGAGTGATTTTGAAGTGTTGGATAAAGGATATTTATGGTTTAAGTTTAAAGATTTAAAATTATCTGATAAGGTTAAGCATTATGGTCCTTTTTCTGATGACAAGGAGAATTTGCTTAAGTTTAAAGAAAAATGGGGAAATGTGAAAACAGAAGGAAAAAGAAGCTATGTTGTTATTGACAGGAAGTTTAAAGATGTTAAATCAATATCTAAATTTATTGAGAAAGAGTTTAAATTAACAAAATTAAACTGAAACAGGCATAGTGGTTGTAGTATGATTTGAAACTAATTCTTTACTGCAAATTTCCTTTGCTTCTTCTATTGTATCGCCCACACAGATTCTTAAACCATCACTTGCTAATTGATGCTTTTCTGTATTTATGTTATATCCTGTGAAAAGCAATCCAAATCTTCCTTTAGATTTTGGATTTAAAGTTAATTTTAAGTTAATTGTATCTTTATCTGGAATTTCTTTTGTTATGAAAACAAAATTATCATATTCCTGCAATAAATTCACATGAAGAGGATAATCACCAAAATTATCTTCAGGACCACTATTTTCAAAAGAAGGCTCTTCTTTAATCCAATCATCATTAAAATCAATAATCTCAAAATTATCATTAAAGTTTAATATTGTGTTGTTATTTATTCCGTTATATTTTATATCATAATCACCAAATAGTTCGGTAAAAATAGCTACTTTTTTTGGAGATTCAGAACCATTAAACGAGTAATCTTCAAATGCAATAGTTAATGGAATTTCTGCATTTAAAACAACATAAATAATTTTTTTGTCTGAAATTAAATTAATAGAAGGCATTGGTTTTGAATTAGAATTTTGTTCTTGCTGTTCTTGTGCTGATGCAACATATTGATAATCTTCTGTATTTGATTCTGAATTATTGATTAGATTGCTTGGTTTATTAGTACAACCAGAAATAAATAATGCGAGTATCATTAATATTAATAATATTTTTTTCATACTTTTATAAAATATTAAACATATTTAAACATAGTTATAGGTTCAACTTTAATTGAAGCTAAGAAAAATTATCTTGAAGCAAGATATCTTACAAAGGCTTCATAATTTGTCAATGCATCAGGGTTAAAATAAAGTGTATTACCAGGTCCCTTTTTATGCTTAATTAGGCCTGAAAGAGCTAAAGTTCTTATATGCCTATTGATTGTTGGTTGGGAAACAGACAATTGGTATACTAATGAAGATTCATGAACATGGCCTTGCTGAAGTATTGCAAGAATGTTTAGACGATTTCCATTATCTAATGCCTTACCTATTTTTGCAATTTCATCAAAATTAATTGGATAAAAAGATTCTCCTTCAGAATCCCCAAGGGTTATTCTTCTTCCTTCTCTCTTTGCTAATACTACTTTTGATATGGGCTCTTGACTTAAAGAGCTTAAAGAGCTTAAAGAGCTTAAAAAACCTGCATATTCAACCAAATAGTCAGGGTTTAAGGATTTTATTTTTCTTTGTCTATCGCGCCTTGATGCAACTAAATCAGCTTTTTCTAAAAATTCAGTAATATTGCGACTTATTGTTGATTCAGAATATTCTTGAATTTGTTCAATAATCTGGCTAACGCCCAAACCTTTTGGGTTTTCAGCCAATAAAGCAAGAATTTCTGAACGTATATCTGAAGAAAAAGCCCTGCTAATTAATACCATTTTTTCAGCATTAAATGGAGTGCCATTTACTACGAGTTCTAATGAAGATTTACTTGCCATATAAATTAATAAAGAAAAAACTTAAAAGACTATTTATTTAAACATTCCCCAGCCCTTGTTTTCGTTTTCTAAAGATTTTTTAGTGCTCTTTAGCATATTGTCTCTAAAATCATTAATTTCTTCGTCAGAAGCTGAAAATGTTCTTCTTCTTTTTTCAGCAGGCATTGAACGTCTTTCTTTTATTGCTGTTGCTATTTTTCTTCCATGCCTTATTTCATGCAATACTTCCTGCTGTCTTTTCATTCTGGTTTTTCTTCTTATGTAAATATAGAAGCAGATTGCTGCGAAGACTACAAATAAGATAAAAGCATAAACTTCTCTGGGCATGTCTGTTACTGATTGCGCAACAGCATTTCCAGTTATACTGTTTCCTAATTTATCAAAAACAGATCTTGTATCATTAACTAAAACATCATCAAAAGTAGACAAATCATTTCCATAATAAATTGTTAATTTACCTCTGTCATTGTTTAATTCATCAATTAGGTCTATTCTTGTTATTTCACCTGGCTTAATGTTTATTCTTTTGTTTACCTGCTGGTCATTTAAATTAAATAACAAATCTTGATTATATTGTATATTTCCTGTATTTTCAACTATTAATTGCTGATTAAAGACTGTTATGCTTAAATTCTTTAATTCTTCAACTGTAAATGTTATTTCTTTTTCAAAATTTGGATAAAATGATTTTGCTCTCCATGTTCCAGGCAAAGCATATTTTGATAATTTAAAATCTAATGTGTTTTCACCTGAAGCTATTTCATTATTGCTCGAATCAAACACTTTCAATGGAATCTCTGCATTCATTTTGTCTAATGCCTGGTCATATAAAAAAGAATTTATCTGCACTCTTTCTGAAGGGTAAACAGAGTATTTGCTTACTTCTAATTTTAAATCAGTTGGTTTTGGAATTATGGTATAATAAACTTCATTTTCAAATGTATTATCATATTTATCACTAGCTTTTATTGCTATTTTATGAGGACCTGATTTTATATTAGATAATGTTGAAACAGAAGTTGAAAAGGTACCCTTATTATTTTCTATTTTTTTGTCATCAACATAAATTTCAACTAAATCTATTTTTTCACTTCTTGCATTTAATATTTCTCCTGAAATCTCGACTGATTCAGAGGGATTAATATCTTTTTTTGCTACATTTATATTTCCATTTAATTTTTTTGTTATTTCAAATGATTTGGTATTCTGGGAATTTGAGTTTAAATTAAACTCCAGATAACATGTTGCTTCTTTTTTTGGCAATGGAAGAATATCATCTAATGTAAAAGTAGTATCTTTTTCCAATGAAACTGTTTTGTAATATAATAATTCAGATTCACCATTGCAGATTAAGTTAATATTTAAGTTTGAAATTTCATTTTTTGCTGATGTGGAAATAAATTTGAATTGTATTTGTTCACCAGCATTGTAAACATCTTTTAAGGAAATCTGGACTTCTGCACTTGCAAAAGAAGCAAGTACTAAAAAGATTATTAAAAATTTTAAGTATTTCATGCCTTTAATATAGTTAATTTATTTATAAAGATTATTGATAGTAAGGGCTCCGCCCTTTACGAACCTGGTTCAAACCTTCATGAACCTGAGAAAGCCATTCACGAACCTGTGCACTTTCTTTAAATCACAAAGACAAAGTCTTTGGGACCCTGAAAACCTTGAGTTTTCATGGAAAGAACCTGTACTAAGGTAAGGGCTTCGCCCTTCACGAACCCATAGATACTTCTTTACGAACCTGGTACGAATCTAATGGGAGAAATTTATATAAACCTTTGATTATTTAATTAAACATGGACATTCTTAAAGAGGTGTACAAGAAAGCTGTTAGGAAAAAAGCTAAAATTGTCTTTGTTGAAGGAGAGGATAAGAGAGTAAAGGAAGCTATAAAAATAATTAATAAGAAAAAACTTTGCTTGCCTATTGTTTTAGTTAAAGGAAGCTTAGAAGAAAGATTAAATGAAGGCGTTTCTTTATTAAAAGAGAATAAAGCTGATGGTTTAATTGCTGGATGCTTGCTTGGAACAGCTAAGGTGGCTAGAGCTGCATTTACTTTCAAAAAAGGATTAGTTTCTGGAAATATGCTGATGTTGAAAGGTAAGGGCTCCGCCCTTCACGAACCTGATTCAAACCTTCACGAACCTGGTACGAACCCGCAAAAGAATAAATATTTTATATTTGCTGATGCATCTGTTATTCCTGAGCCAAATGAAGAACAACTGGCTGTAATTGCTAAAAATGCAAATGAACTTGCTTTAAATCTTAATATAAAACCGAGAATAGCTTTTTTGAGCTTTTCAACTAATAAAAGCTCTGAACATACATCTGTTGAAAAAGTAAGGAAAGCTGTTGAAATTGCTAAGAAGAATAAATTAAATTGTGATGGAGAGATGCAGGTTGATGCTGCTTTGATTTCATGGATTGGAAAAGTTAAATTTCCAAAAAGCGAAATAGCTGGAAATGCTAATGTTCTTATTTTTCCTGATTTGAATTCTGGAAACATAAGCTATAAACTAGTTGAAAGACTTGGGGGATATAGGGCAATTGGGCCTATATTGAGCAATTTAGAGAAACCTGTAAATGTACTTTCAAAAGGATGCAATAGCCAGGACATAGTTGATTTGGCTGCTATAACAGGAGTAGAATGCTAAAAATTTTAATATTAAATGTAGGAAGTTCTTCTGTAAAGTTTAAGTTATATGATGAATCTAATTTAGAAAGTTCTGGTGGAGTATATAATATTGGAATGGATGGCTCTCATTTCAAGTTTAATGAAACTAAGGAAGAGATGAAAGTAAAAAATCTGAAAAAAGCATTAAACCTTGTTTTAGAGAAAATAGGACATATAGATATTATAGGGCATAGAGTTGTTCATGGTGGTTTATTGCATGGAGCTCATTTAGTTGATAAAGATTTGATTGGAATAATAAAAAATAATAATGAATTAGCACCATTGCATAATCCATTGCAGTTAAATGCTATTAAATTATGTTCTAAATATAAACAATATGCTGTTTTTGATTCATTATTTTTTGATGAGGAAATACCCATTAATAAAGAGATAATAGACAAATATCACTTGAGAAAATATGGTTTTCATGGACTTGCTCATAAATCTGTAAATGAAATTTTAAAAGAAAAGAACATTATAAGCTGCCATCTTGGTTCAGGAAGTTCTATTAGCTTAATTGAGAATAAAAAAATAATTAATAATTCAATGGGTTTTACTCCTTTAGATGGTGTTATGATGGCTACTCGCTCTGGAAATATAGAACCTGGATTGGTTTTATTTTTAGTTGAGAAAATTGGATATGACAAAACAATGAAGATGCTTTATCATGAATCTGGATTTAAGGGATTAACAGGAAATGAGAATATTGAGAACTTAATTAAAAAGAATGATAAAAGTGTTGATGTTTTTGTTGATTCTGTCTTGAAGTATATTGCTTATTCTTTCACTAAAATAAAAATAGATGCTATTTCATTTTCTGGCGGTATTGGAGAAAATGAACATAAAGTCAGAGAGAAGATAGTTACTAGATTAAAAATATTTGATGTTTTTTTAGACAAGAAAAAAAATGAAAAAAATGATTTACTTATTTCTTCCAAAAAATCAAAAGTAAAAGTTTATTGCGTGAAAATTGATGAAGAAGAAGTCATGCTTAAAGAAATTCTAAAACAGGAAAGAATGACTAGTCATCCTTAATTTTAGTAATTTCAGTTAAGTATTTTAGAAGAGTCTATTATTTCTTTTCATTTTATAAATAAATTATTGTTCATTTTATGCACAATGTTGTACATTTATTATATTTTGTTAAGTCATTTATTATGATAAGATTTAATATAGTAACATTTTTAAAACTGATTAATATTCAAATACTAAATAGATAGAAAAGAGGATTCATATGGATTATTGTAATGTTATTGAAAAAATACGTAAAAGTATTGGAATAGTTTATATGGTTCAAGGACAGAACAAGATAATTAGTAAAGGAAGTGGATTTATATTTTTCAAAAAAGGTATACTTGTAACATGTAATCATGTGATTGCGAAGCAAGATTCAAATGTACTAATCCAATTTCCAGATAAGCAAGAATTATTGTTTCAGGCAAAAGTAATGATGCGAGACGAGGAACACGATTTGGTATTATTAAAGTTTGATGATACTACAAGAGAACCACTTGAAATTGCAAGTAGTGATATAATAAAAGAAGGCATTCCAGTAATTTTTGCTGGATATCCTTTAGGTTTGGTATCTTTAACAACACATCAAGGTATCCTATCTGCGATACTAACAGATGCAACAGGTGTTACTACATATTTAATTGATGGTACTGTTAATTCCGGGAATAGTGGTTGTCCGCTTATGTCTGAAGATGGAAAAGTTATTGGAGTTGTTAATGCCAAAAGAATGGAACATTCAGATTTATTGACTAAAATGGGAGAACAAAAAATAGGTGTAATCTCTTTACAAGGTATAGATTTAGTAGAGCTCTTTCAAGCTATAATAAGTAATGTACAATTAGGTATTGGCTATGCTATTCCGTGTACTTACATTCCAAAGCCACATAATGTAGATCAAGATATATTAGTTGGTGATAAAAAATGACTGAATATATTTTTAAATCAAATGGAAATTATTTTGGATTCATTAGTAATGGAAACCTTTTTTCTAGGGATAGTGAATATCTTGGTTGGATTGAAGATAATTTCGTATGGGATTTTACAGGACGATTCCGTGGACAAGTTATAGAAATTAACAACCATAAATATATTATAAGAAATATGTTTTTAATTCCTCCTATTCCAAAAATTCCAAAAATTCCACCAGTTCCTCCTGTTCCTCCAGCCCCGCCAGCAAATATAGTACCAATTATTATAAGTATGGGATTTAAAGATGCTTTCTAATCAAAAATATTTTACCAACTTTTTAACAAAATAGCAAGATAAAACACAAGCCACTAAATTTTATTGAATACATTATTATAATCCAAGAATTTTCTTAGCTTCTTCTTCAGAATAGAATTCACCTTTTTTAATTCTTTCTCGTGCTTCTTTTATTTCTAAGATTGTTTTTTGACTTAATTTGGGTTGTTTTTCACATGTTTTAGCTAAGAAAATTAGTTTTCTAACTACTTCATCATAACTTTCATTTTTATACTGCCTGAACATATCAAGCTCTAATTTTGTTCCTTGATTTAATTTTATTGTAGTTTCCATACAAAACCTCCTGCGGGTTTTCGTGAATCCAGCGACCAAACTCTAACAAGTTTTCGTGAATCCAGCGACCAACTGTATAGATAAGTATACTGAGGTATACTTTATAAACATTTTGGTTTTTGTGTAATGAGAATGATTATAAATAAAAATAGAATAGTATAAATATGAAAGATTATCATAGTATTATAGTTAATGTGAGCCAAAAAGACAAGTCCATATTTGATAAATTAAAGATTCTTGGGCAGAAAAAATCTTGGGGTTGGATTTTATACAAGATTGAAATTAAACCTGGAGAAATTAAGCAAAAAATCAAAGAAATACAAGAGAATATGACTGAAGGATTTTATTTTCATTTTTACAGAAATAATGAATTAATTGTTGTTTTTAATAAAAAAGTTCTATGCAAAGACTGATAAATCAACATGGAATGAAATAATTGAATATGGAAAATCTTTGAAAATACCAGAAAAACAGCTTGATTTTTTTCCATGCAAAGAAGAGGATGAAAAATATTAAGATGAAAGAAATTGAACAAATAAGAGAAAAATTATTGAAAGCAGAGAATCCTATTATATTCTTTGATGATGACCCTGATGGATTATGCTCTTACTTGCTTATTAAGAAATTTATTGGAAAAGGAAAGGGGATTTCTATAAGAGGAGAACCCTGGATTAGTGAAAAATATTTGCCCTACATCAAAGACCATGATTTAGTTATAATTTTAGATAAACCAATGATAAAAGAAGAGTTCTTAGATAATGTAAAAAAACCAGTTATATGGATTGATCATCATGCTCCCCAGAATGTAAAAGGAATAATTTATTTTAATCCGAGACTAAAAGATAATGAAGATAACAGGCCAACTACTTATTGGTGCTATGAAATTACAAAAGAAAATTTGCAGGTTCATGAAGGGCGGAGCCCTTATTTATGGATTGCATTTACGGGTATTGTTGCTGATTATTTTTTGGATTATTATAAGGAATTTAAAAAAGAATATCCTGATTTAGTTATTGACAATCCAAAAGAACCAACTGATTTAATGTATAAAAGCAAGGTTGGAAAATTAATAAAGATATTTTCTCATTCATTAAAAGGAAAAACAAAGATAGTTAATAAAAATATAAGTTTATTAGAGAAAATAAAAACACCTTATGAGCTATTGAATAAAGAAAGTGAAGAAGCTAGTGAATTAGTAGAAAATTATGAGAGAATAGAAAAAGAGTTTGAGAAAATGGTTATAGAAGCTGAAAAGCATACTGCTGGGAAAATTATAAAATTTATTTATGGAAATGATAAATATAGTTTTACTGCTGAACTTGCTCTTTATTTATCATATAAGTTTCCAAATAAGTTTATATTAGTATGCAGAGATGATAATGATAAGTTAAAATGTAGTATTCGTGGTCATAAAAAAGAATTACCGCCAATTGTTAATAAAAGCTTGATTGGGGTTAGGGGCTATGGCGGAGGGCATAAATATGCATGCGGTGCTACTATTGAAAAAGAGGATTTTGAAAAGTTCTGGAAAACATTTGAAGAAGAATGCGAGAAATAGTTTAATTTATAAGTTTTTAGGTTGAAATTTGATTATGGTTAGTTTGTATCAGATTTTAAAAGAACATGAAACAGATTTTCTTGAGTTACGTGAAAAATTTGGTTTTGGAAGAGAGATAGGATATGGAAGCTTGCCTGTTCATCATCATTGGAAAGAAGATTCAATGCCTTTTACAGCACTTTCTGTAAGAAGAAATAAAAGAAGACTAGAAATAGAAAGAGAGGAGTATTCTCCTTATTGGGATATTTATGATGCTTCAATGCGTTCTAAGTTTTCAAGAATACCTTTAGGTATTACTATTGTAAGACCAATTCCCTCACCAGGAGGATATTTTATTTCAGCCTATATGTATAGAACTTTTATAGACCGAGTATTAGATGAAGAAATAGAAGCCTTTTTTGATGAAAATTTGGATAGGCTAAGTAAAGATTCTGTACTAGCTGCTAAAGCTAATGAATTAAGTGATGCTAGTTATGTTTTGCCAGTTGCATTTACTCAAATGCCTAGTGAAGTATTTAGAGGTGGTTTAGCCCTTATGTTGGGATCAATAGTTGATAAACTTCCAGAAAAATTAAAGGGAGTTTATAGTGAAGTTCCTCATGCTGAAGCTGATGAAGCCCTTGCTCTTTGTGTATATTTAAATGAAACTGAAAATGTCAGGAGATTTTTAAATTATTGGGAAATAATTTTAGAAGAACAAAATTTTCCTAAACTAACACCAGAAAAATGTGAGCTTAGACAAATTATACATAACTTGAGTTATACGCCTGAATTTATTACAAATGGAATAGACATCAATATACTTCCAAGAAAAGGAGAAATACAAGATATAATGTTAAGGAATATAAAAGTAAGAAAAGCATTCTTAAACTCTGTAGGTCTTGAAAAATAATATATTTTTCTTATTGTAATAATTTATAAATAGAAGATTTACAGTTGGAATTAAAGATGACCAGAGATTTTAATAGGCGGTGTGAATAAATTTTATGAAAAAGGTTTTAGTTCTTCTTGGCGATCCAAGACTTTCTGATCCTGTAAAAAATCAGGGTAAATTTAATGCAGAAGATTTGGAAGTAATTGATGTTCTGAAAAAAGCACTTTCTTTGCTTTCTAATTATGAGTTTGAGTACTTTGATGAGCATGCTAAGTTAAAAGAGAAACTTGCTAATTTTAATTATGATTATGTCTTAAATTTCTGCGATGAGGGTTTGTTTAATAATGCTGAACTTGAATCTGAGATTCCTAAAATGCTTGATGAACTTAAAATAAAATACACTGGTGCTGGTGTTAAATGTCTGACTGAGTGTTTTAACAAAATCAGAGTTAAAGAAAAAGCAAGAGGGATAGGAATACCTACTTCTAAAGATGTTTTGGTTCCAAATGGGCATCCTGTTAATGTTAATTTTTGCTTTCCTGCATTTGTAAAGCCTAATTATGGTGATGGAAGCTTTGGTATTGATAGGAATAGTTTGGTTAAAAATGAAAGTGAATTAAAATTACAGGTTCAAAATATAAAATTAAAATTAAGTGAGGCTGGAAGAAAAGATGATGTTTTAGTTGAGGAATTTTTAGAAGGTTATGAAATAAGTGCAGCTGTAATTGGGAATGAAATCAGGTTAATACAGGAAAAGTTTCCTAAAAACATTAATTTTAATCTGCATGAGACAAAATGGAATCCTGAATCTAAATACTGGAATGAAACTGTTTCAATAAAACCTGAAATTTCTTTTAATGTTCAAAATAAAATAAAAGAATATTCATTAAAATTGTTTAAGGAAATGGGATGTAGAGATTATGCAAGATTTGACTTCAGGCTTGATTCAAATAATGAGCCAAGGTTATTAGAAGTTAACCCTAATTGCGGCTGGTGCTGGGATGGGCATTTGACTAAAGCTTTTTTGATTGACAAATATGAACCAGAAACTTTTGTAAAATATAATGAAAAAATATTAGTTGATTATGTTATTGTTCTTGAAAAGATTTTAAAGACAGCTGAAAGAAGGTTTTAATATGTTACCTCTAATTAATATATTTATTAACTTCTAAGTAATTACAATAATAAGATTTAAATACTTCTATTGACAGTTAATACTGATGCAAAATGACAAGAGTAGCTTTAGTTAGGTTAGAGTACCATTTAGATGATTATGATTTTGCTAATGAGCATATCGGCATAGGCTATTTAACTAGTGTATTAAGACAGAATGGTATAAATACTAAAATATTTGATAATACTTTAACATCAAATCGAGACTTATCAGAACAAATAGTTGAGTTCTCCCCTGATGTTATTGGTTATAGCTCTAATTGCACAAATACTCAAGAAGTAATTGAATTTTCTAAAAGTATACCATTTACAAAAAAACCAGTTAAAATTTTTGGAGGACCTAATGCTACATTTTCTGCTAAAGACCTACTTGAATACGAAGACGTAGATGCAATAGTTTTAGGTGAGGGTGAAATTACAACATTAGAACTAATAAAAGCTATAGAAGAGGGTAGAAATTTATCTGAAGTCAAGGGTATAGCCTATCGAGAAGGAGAAAATTATATATTTACAGAATCAAGAGGAGCTTTAGCAAACTTAGATACTCTTCCTACACCTGCTAGAGATGTTCTTGAAGCTAGTTTAAAAATAGGAAAACAAAGTGTTGCCAGAGTAATTTCATCTAGAGGTTGTTATTACAATTGTAACTTTTGTACAACTCCCGCAATGAGAAAAATAAATCCAGGTAATATTTATAGAGAAAGAGATCCTGTAAAAGTTGTTAATGAAATAGAAGAATTAGTTAATAAATATGGAATTCAATTTATTTATTTTAACGATGATTTATATTTTTCAACATTAGCGAAATCTAGACAAAGAGCTACAAGAATTGCACAAGAGTTAATAAGAAGAGAAGTACCCGTTCATTATAAAATAGAAATACGTTCTGATTCAATTAATCCTAATGAAGATCAAGATTTTATAAAACTCTTAAGAAACTCTGGATTATATAGAGTTTTTGTTGGAATGGAAAGTGGCTCTAAAAATATGTTAGATTATTTGGGAAAAAGAATAAGTGTTGAAGATAGCAAATCATTCATTAAGTTTATGCAAACTTCAGGAATTAAAGTAAATGTTGGAAAAATATTATTTGGACCCCATACTACATGGGATGAACTAAGAGATTCTGTAAACTCATTTTATGAATTGGGACTATGTTCAGAACTATTAAGAAGACCGAATAAAAGATTAGAAGCATTTCCAGGAACTAGAATAACTTCTCAACTACAGCAAGAAGGTCGGTTAGAAGATAAAGTGCCTTATTTACATAGAAATTATTCTTTTAAAGATTCTAAGATTGGAGAATTTGATAAAGTATTGGCTTTATCATTTTCAAAATATTTTCCGTTACTTAGAGAATATTTTGAAAAAAGAGCATATTCTTCTGTAACTGATGGTTTAGAAAGTGAGGTAAATAACGCCTGTTTTTCATTTTTTATGAATAATATCAATTTAGATGTTAGATGGACACTTTCTGCTTTTGACGAGTCTGTGAATAGATTTATTGAAGATTTGGGGGGTATATTAAAATGAAAATAGCAATTGTTGGTGCGCATGGTTCTGGAAAAACAACATTAAGTTTAGGATTAGTTATGAATCTAAAAATAATGGGAAGAAATGCAGAATTAATGCCTGAAGTAGCACGTCATAGTCCTTATTTAATTGCAGGTCAGCAATCACCAGAAGCTCAGTTACATATATTTAGTTCACAAGTAGAAAGTGAGTTAAGACATGCAAGAACATGTGATGTTTTAGTAACTGACAGATGTGTCCTAGATCATCTAATGTATTTAGAACTATTTTTTCCAGAATCTAAAGATTTTATTCAAGCTGAAAGAGACTTTTCAAGAGTTTATATTAAAACCTATGACCATATATTTAGAACATCTACGATTTATAATTCCGAAGAAATAAAGGATAATTTAAGACCCAAAGATTTAAGTTTACAAAGAAAAGCGCATGAAAATTTAGGTAAACTCTTAGAAGAATTTTATCCTGATTATATATCCTTACCTTCAGCAAAAGATGTAAATGCTATAACTTTTATTATGGAACATATTTAATTTTGAGTTTGGAGTATAGAAATCTATAAATATATCTTTTGTAAACTTTTTTTATGGAAAAAAAGCAAAAGATTGTTGTTCTTGGTTTAATTGAAAATAATGAAAATAATGTGCTTATATCTCAAAGATTTGACCCTAAAATTAAAGATGCACATTTAAAATGGGATTTTGCTGGAGGGACAAATGAATTTGGCGAATCTCTTAAAGAAACTGTGAAAAGAGAAATTTTAGAAGAAACCGGTTTAAATGTTGAAGTTTTGGATTTAATTCCAGAATGTGTCTCAAATTTTTGGGAGCATACAGATTATACTCTTCATAGTTTGGTTTTTTGTTATATGTGTAAAGTTATTGATGGAGACTTAAATTCGAATGACCCTAAAATTAATGATCTAAAATGGGTTAAACCTCAAGAATTGCGAAACTTTAATTTTCTTCCCACCACTCAAAAATTTGTTGATTTATATTTAAATCAAAATTAATTTAATTGTTAGTCTAAATTTTATAAAATAGGTTTTAATTTTTGCTTACAAAAACTTTATAAAACCTGAAAATCTTATTATTGTTGCGAAGAGAAACGGAAGAAGGTAAATTCTCAATGAAAAAAATAATGCCCAGTTTAAGGGAAAAGAATAGATACATTGCCTATACAATTAAAACAAGCAAAGCATTGAATGAAAAAAATGCCAAGAAAGCAATGTATGATGAAATAGTCAGAAAACTAGGAGAATTAGAAGCTGCAAAAGCATCATTGTTAATATTGGATGATTTTAAAGAAGGAAAAGGAATAATCAAAGTGAATAACAAATATAAAGACAAAGTGATAAGTGCTTTAATGCTTATCAATGAATTAGAAGGCAGTAATGTTAATATTGAAACTCAAGGAGTTTCAGGCACAATAAAAAAATTAAGGAGGAAGTTTACAAACTAGGAAGATGGAGGAAAAGATGCAACCAGTTCAACACCAGATGATGGGGTACGATAGGACTAGTACTATGTTTAGTCCAGACGGAAGATTATTACAGGTAGAGTATGCTAAAAAGGCTGTCAAACAAGGAACACCTTCAATAGGTATTGTTTGCAAGGACGGAGTTCTATTAGTGGCTGATAAAAAAGTTTTAGACAAATTAATTGTTACTGAATCTGTTGAAAAAATATTTCAGGTAGATGAGCATATTGGTGCTACTGCTACAGGTTATTTAATGGATGGAAGAGTTTTAGTTGAGAGAGCCCAGCTAATTGCCCAGCAGCATAGAATAACTTATGATGAGCAGGTAGATGCAAAGTATTTAGTAAAAGAAATTTGCAATCTAAAACAAGCTTATACTCAATATGGGGGAGCAAGGCCATTTGGAATTTCTTTATTGTTTGCTAGCATAGATGAAGACAATAATCCCAGGTTATTTGAAACAGAACCTACTGGAATGTTTTTTGAGTTCAAAGCTACTGTAATTGGAGAAGGAGAAGAAGAGATTAAGAAAATATTAGAAAAAGAATACAAGGAAAGCATTACTTTAGATGAAGGATTAAAATTAGCTGTTAAAACCTTGAAAAAGATTTTAGGAGAAGAATTTGATGTTACTAGAGTAGATGGAGCTTATTTGACTGTAAAAGACAGAGCTTTTACAAAATATACAATAGAAGATTTGAAGAAGGCACTAAAATAAAGCTTTTTTCTTTGTAAAGAAAAAATCTTTGATAAAAAAGAAACATGATCGATAAAAGAAAATGACTAGTATAGAAAAATCAGTTGTAGCAAAATTAGAGAAAGAAGGAAAGAAATTTGAGATATTAGTTGATTTAGAGAATGCTATCAAATTTAAACAAGGCAGGAATATTGACATTGATAAAGTTGTAGTAACCAATGATATTTTTAGCGATGTTAAAAAAGGAGAGCATGCTGCCAACTTAAAAAGTTTCTTTAATACTGAAAACAAATTAGAGATTGCTAAGATAATTATTTTAGAAGGAGAGATTCAGTTAACTACTGAATATAAAAATAAATTAAGAGAAGAAAAAAGAAAACAAATTGTTTCTATTATTCATAGAAATGGTATTGATCCTAAAACTAATTTACCTCATCCTCCATTGAGAATAGAAAGTGCAATGGAAGAGGCTAAGGTTAAGATAGAGGAGTTTAAATCAGCTGAAGAGCAAGCTGAAAGAGTTTTGGAAAAAATAAGAGTTATAATTCCTATAAAATTCCTTGTTAAAGAAATTGCTCTTAATATTCCTGCTAAATATGCTGGAATGATTTATACACCTGTAAAAAAACTTTCTAAGATATTGAAAGAAGAATGGGAAAACAACGGAAACTTGATTTTGGTTGTAGAAATTCCAGGCGGAATAGAACAGGAATTATATGATGAATTAAATAAAATAATGAAAGGAGAGTTAGAAGCGAAAGTTCTAAACACTAGATAAAATGGGAAAATTAAATGTAAAAGAAAGAGAAATATGCGTACCTGGACAGGTATTAGCTGAAGGAATGGATTATATTCCATCTGATTACACTTTTAGAGACAAAGAAGACATAATTGCAAGCCAATTAGGATTGATTAATATTGAAGGAAGAGCAATAAAAGTAATTCCTTTAGTTGGAAAATACAATCCACAGGCAGGAGATTTGGTTATTGGAAAAATAATTGATATGTCTATGTCTAATTGGTTTGTTGATATTGGATTTATGTATGATGCTGGATTGTCTATTAGAGAAGTTCCTGAATTTATTGACAGGGGAGCTGATTTAACACAATACTATGGATTTAATGATGTTGTGCTTGCTAAAGTTGTAAATGTAGTTAGAAGCAAGATGGTTGATTTGAGCATGAAAGGCCCTGGATTGTTTAAATTAAGAGGTGGAAGAATTGTAAAAATAACTCCATTTAAAGTGCCTAGGGTAATTGGAAAACAAGGAAGCATGATAACAATGATTAAAGATAAAACTCATTGCAAAATCATTGTTGGACAAAATGGAATGATTTGGATTAATGGAGAAGATTTCAAATCAGAAGATGTTGCTATTAGAGCAATTAAAATGATTGATAAATTTAGTCACACAGAAGGATTAACTGATAAAGTAAATAAATTCCTTGATGAGGAGATGAAAAATGGTATACAGTAAAAGAGCTTCAGGAAGAAAATTTGAAGAGTTAAGAAAAATGGAAGCTAAGGTTGGAATAATACCAAGAGCTGACGGAAGTGCAATGTTCAAAATAGGAGATACAATTGCTATTGCTGCTGTTTATGGACCTAGAGAATTACATCCTAAATTCTTGCAAAATCAGGAAAGAGGATTATTGAGATGTAATTATGATATGATTTCATTCTCTGTACCTGAAAGAAAAAAGCCAGGTCCAGCAAGAAGAAGCGTTGAAATCTCAATGGTTACTGAAAAAGCATTGATGCCTGTTTTGGATTTAACTAAATATCCAAATACTGTTGTTGATGTTTTTATTCAGATAATACAAGCTAATTCAGGAACAAGATGTGCTGGAATATGCGCTGCTTCAATGGCATTAGCTCATGCTGGTGTTCCAATGAAAGGTTTAGTTGGAGCTATTGCTGTTGGAAAAGTAGGAGATAAAATAGTAGTTGATTTAGACAAAGAAGAAGAAGATTTTAGCGAAGGTGCTACTGACATTCCAATTGCAATGACTGGAAGAGGAAAAGAAATTACTCTATTACAATTAGATGGAGATATTTCAAAAGAAGAGTTAAAAAAAGCACTTTTGCTTGGTGAAGAAAAAATAAAAGAAATAATCAAAAAACAAGAAGAAGCATTAAAAGAATACTTCAAGGTGGATTAAAATGAATCATATGGAAGAAAAACTAACAAAAGGAATAAGAGCTGACGGAAGAAAATTTGATGAAATCAGGAAAATTGAAATTGAATATAATATCAGCAAAAATGCAGAAGGTTCTGCAAGATGCAGATTAGGAGAAACAGAAGTTTTAGCTGGTGTTAAATTAGAAATAGGAACACCATACACTGATAGTCCTGATGAAGGTTCTATTGTTGTTAATGCTGAACTTGGACCTATATCTAATCCTGATTTTGTATCTGGACCTCCTGGAGCAGAAGCAACTGAAATAGCTAGATTAGTTGACAGAGGCATTCGTGAGAGTAAAGCTGTTGATTTCAAAAAATTATGCATTAAATCAGGAGAAAAAGTATGGATATTTTTAATTGATATTTATACAACAAATGATGCTGGTAATTTAATTGATGCTGCTTATTATGCTTCATTAGCTGCTTTGAAAGAAATCAGAATGCCTAAAGTCAAAGATGATAAAATTGTATTTGGAGAATATACAAAAGATAAAATGAAATTAGAGAAATTCCCTATTAATTTTACTTTTGGAAAAATCGGAAAGCACATAATCTTAGATCCTTCTATGGAAGAAGAGAAATTCTTAGATGCGAGATTGACATTAGCTGTTGATAACAAGCATGTTCATTCTATGCAAAAGAACGGCAATGGAAGCTTTACTTTAGAAGAGATTGAACAGATTATTGACATTGCTTTCAGAAAAGATGCTGAAGTGAAGAAATTATTTAAATAAATTCTTTTTCTTTTTTTGTTTAATAAAGTTCTTCTACTCGTGTTTCAGCAAAATAAAATCTAAACATTTCTTTCGGTAAATGAAGTAAATGTACTTTTTCTTCTTTAAGCCTTGCTCTTGCTTCTTCCATTAAATCTGTTAAATTTTGTTTTTTTACAAAAGGCCTAATACCGCCTATTAATAATTCTGCTTTTGCACCTTCTAATGAAACAGAATCTCTTAACCATACATAACTAATACCAGAAACACTTACATTTCTTTGAGGTATATCAAGTGAAACTAATCTACCATCGACTACCAAAGAATATCTTTCTCTATTTTCATGTGGACTATGATTAAATTCCCTCTTAATATCTACAATTTTATAATTTTCAGGATGTTGTTTTAAATCTTCAACAAATCTGACAACTGTTCTATCAAATAAGGGAATTAATTCTATTTCTGTTCCTGTTATGGCTAAATCTTCTGCTAAATTTTTTGATCTATATATCATTTTTACCTCCTTTTATAAAATATTTGAAATGCTCCAGCATCAATTTTGAGTTTTCTACATTATTGCTAAAATAAATTCCAGCGATTAACCATTCTTCGTTAATGTTTATTTTTACTAAGTTTAGAGAAACTATTTTTCCATTAACAACAATATGAAACCTGCTGTTAATATTTCTCCAGAAACCATCTGTTTCATTTGTTAATCTTAAACCATCTGTTATATTATATTTTTCTTTGTTGAAATTAATGTCTTCTATAAAACTCTTAACTAATTTGTCAAATTCCTGAATTGTATTTATATTTTTTAAATCCAAATTCTCATATTCCTGCTTTAATGCAAATTCTTCCATTTTAAATTACCTCCATTTTATCAAAAACTTCATCTAATGATTTTGCGTCTAAAACAACATAATGGGTTGAGAATGTTCTTCTATCTTGCCTGTATCTTTGCTTGATTTTTTGTATTAAATATTTATCAAGAAAATCCTGAATTTCTGGATTGTTAAATACATGAATTGATTTTCCATCACTCCAGTATGTTACTTCCAAAATCTCTGGCTTACTTGGAAAAGGAGAAGCTTCTCTTAAGATTTCATAAGCATTGGGGCAAAATTCTGTTGCTTCTCTTAGAAAACCAGCCCATACATCTTTATCCTTACCAAATGCCAAAGAAGACAAACACCCATCTAAATGTCCCAAATATCTGTATTTTCTTGTAAACTCTTCACCATATGTTCTTTGAAATTCTGCAAATGCTTGGTTAACTTTTGCATGATTTTCAGTTTGAGCTACACCATCCTGGGTGGCATAATTTACAACTGCTTCCAATAAATTTCTTATTGCTTCCATTTTAAACCTCCATAGTTTATTGTTAATAGAGTTGTATTTTATTTACAATTAACTGTACAAGAAATAGATATGGTGTTGTATTTTTACAAATGCTTAAATAATAGATTGAATTGTTTTTTATATGTTAAGCTCTGAAGTAATCAGGAAGATTGAGGAGTTTGTTTATTCTAAACCTAGAAGTGTTCAAGAGATATCTGTTTATTTGAAAAAGAACTGGAGAACAGTTGACAGGTATATTGAGGAGATTGTAAAAGACTATGGAACATTATCTGTTAGGGTATTTAGAGAAGGTACGAGGGGAGCATTAAAAATTGTTTATTGGAGTTCTATAGAAAAAGTAAGCAAATCTGTTTTTCAGGAAGATTTGGAAGAAACAATAACAAGAGAAAAAGGAAAAATGGATTTTGCTGCTTTTGACATATTTCAATATGTTGATGATAGTAAAAAATATGCATGGATTAAAAATGGAGTAGATGAATCTAGTGCAGGAAGATTAAAGGAATTTAAAGATATACTTTTACAAGCAAAAAAACAAGTATTATTTTTTTCAGGAAATCTTTCTTTTATTAATTTTGATGATGGAAAAGTGTATGTTTTTGAATTATTAGAGGAATTAGTTAAAAGAAATATTTCAATAAAAATAATTGGGAGAGTTGATTGGGTAAGTAAAGAGAATATTGAAAAAGTTCTTTCTTTAAATATGAAGTATGGAAAAGAATTAATTGAAATTAGACATAGACAACAACCATTGAGAGCAACTATAATTGATAATAAGCTTGTTAATATAAAAGAAGTAAAAGAACCTAGTTTAAGAAAAAAAGAGGTCAACGAGAAATTATTTATTTTTTACACTATTACAGATAAAGAATGGATTGAATGGCTGACTAAAATATTCTGGAAAATGTTTAATTCTTCTATTAATGCTAGAAAAAGACTGGATGAATTGAAAAAGATAAAGGTATAGTTTTTTAAGATTTTTCCTTCTATTATTATATATGATAATAGGTTTGGATTTTGATGGTGTAATTGTAAAATCAAATAAACTGAAAAGTGGGATTGCTGAAAATAAATATGGTGTTATTGTTAGGGCAACTTATTTTGGAAGAGATTATGTTGTAAATCAATTGGGAGATCTTAGCCATGAGCAATATGATGCTATTTTAGATGAGATTTATACTAATCCAGAACATATTAAAAGAGTTGAATTTATTGATGGCGCTTTAGAAAACATAAGAAAATTATTGAGAGAAGGAGAAGAAATTAGGATTGTAACATCTAGGAGAGCTGAAAATGACATTACTAGAAAAATACTAGAACAGCAAGGATTAGATTTGGATGTTAGAAATGTTGGTCCTGAATCTACTAAAGTAGAAGCCTGCAAAGGATGTGTTGTTTTTGTAGATGATGATTTAAAAAAACTTATTCCTTTACAAGGAGTTGTTCCTTACAGATTTTTATTAACTCACGAATATAACTTAACTGAGAAACCGAGAGATGTTGGTGTAGAAAGAATAATAGGATGGCCTGCCCTTTACAGAGAAATTAAAGAAACAAAGTAAGATAAATTTTATTAACTTCTCTTTTATTTTAATATGAATGATTAAAGCTTCAATTATAGAAAACTCAAGAAAAGAGAAGACTACACAAGTTGATTACAATGGATTTATTGGAAGCTGTCCTTCTGGTGCATCTACTGGGAAAAATGAAACTCCTATTTTTAGAAAGAAAATTGATACTGAGGTTAAAGAGTTTAATCAAATTGCTAAAAGTTTAGAGAAAATTGAAATTAATAAGTTTGGAGATTTGAAATTAATTGAAGAGAAATTAAAAGATTTTGGAGCTAATATTATAATTAGCACTGAATTTGCTATATTACATTCTAAACAGGGATATAAGTGGATAAATTCTCTTATTGATTTTCCAAAACCATTAGGAAATGTTATTGGAGGAGGAGCTCATTTTAAAGGAAAGGGAACATCTTTTCAGGAATTTTTAGTTGTTGACAATAATTCTAAAAGTTTTTTAGATTCATCTTTAACTAATAAAAAGATTCATCTGGAGTTAAGAGAAGAATTGGAGGTTTATGATAATAAATTTAATGGAGAGATGACTGATGAAGGTGCATGGGCACCTACTCAATTAGAAGATGAAGATGTTTTGAAGATTGTTTTTAATGTTGCTAAAAAATACAATGCAAATATTGGATTGGATATTGCTTCTTCGCAATTTTTTAAAGATGGAAAATACCACTACAGGAAAAATGTTTTAACTAAAGATGAACAGATTGATTTTGTTAATTCTTTGATTAAAAAATATAATTTGTTTTATGTTGAAGACCCATTAGATGAAACTGACTTTGAAGGGTTTTCTTATATTCATAAAAAAGGCTTAATTGTTGGAGATGATTTAACCTGCACTAAAAAAGAATTATTGCAAAAAGCTGTTCATTATAATTCCATAAATTCCTTAATTATAAAACCTAATCAGGTTGGAAGCTTGGTTAAAATGAAAGAAACTGTTGAATATGCTCAAGCTAATAAAATCAAAACTGTTTTTTCTCATCGTTCTGGAGAGACGATGGATACTGCTTTATCTCATCTTGCTCTTGGTTTCAATGCTGATTTCCTGAAAGTTTCTGTTTTAGGAAAAGAAAGAGAAGCTAAGATTAAAGAAATAATTAAGATTGAAAAGAGCTTTTCTTAGAAAGAAAACTTCGGAAAAGAAATAAAATGAATGAAGAACTTAAAAAAAGATTTGACAATCTTGCAAAAGAATACGATGATGTAGTAATCAATAAAGCAGACTATGTAGCATATAATGTTCTTGGTGATTTAATAATAAAAAATGTCAAGACAAAAAATCCATTGATTCTTGATTTAGGATGCGGAACTGGTTTAAGTTCTGTTAAATTCTTTGAAAAGAATTTTGAGGTTATTGGTATAGATTGCTCTCATGGAATGATTAGTGAAGCTAAAAAAAGACCATTCAAAAAATTGATTTGCCAAGATTTAGAAAAACCTTTATTGGTGGAAGATAATCATTTTGATGCTGTGGTTCTTATTGGTGTAATGGAATTTATTAAAAATCCAAAAAAATTATTTATAGAAATAAAAAGCAAATTAAAGAAAGATGGAATATTTGCATTAACTGTTCCAAGGAAAATGCCTTTAAGTTCAAAGCTTGGAATTAAAAGTTATACTAAAGAAGAAATTGAAAAAATCTTTTCTGAAAGTGGATTTAAAATTATTAAACAAATTAAACTTTTTGGATATAGCAGGCATAATGAAGATGTTGAATATTATGGTTATCTTCTGAAATCAAATTAAAAGAATTCTAAATAGATTTTTAAGTTTTTTCTTTTACTTATTAAAATGAGATATGAATTTAGAATGTTGGCACAAGGTGATTTGGGATTAAGAATAGGCGAAGATGAAATTAATATGGGCTATATTTATCCTGAAACATTGCCTGTTTATTTCTGGCTGGTTCATATGCAAAAAGCAAGGGAAAGAAGAGATTCTGATGATAATTTAATGAGAAGAATTAATCAGGATTTATTAATTCCTATGCCTTTAGAAGATGAGGAAAGAGGAGAATTGGGTTATGAATTAAATAGAGATGTTGAAAATGCTTTAGAATTAGCTGCAAGATTACCTTTAAGCGAACAAGAGTTTAATTTTGGGACTATATATTTTGATTCATTCTCAAATGGAATCCATTCTGTTTTTTATCAATTTAGTTTGAAAGGCGAAAGATTAAGATTAGAATGGAACTTGAAAGATGAGTACAAGAAAAAAGAAGGACATAATATTCCTGTAGGAGACATTCCTGAACTAGTTGAAACATTTTTGAAGTTTGTCAGAGAAAAAGAAGGTATAGAGGGATTGCAAGATAGGATAATTCAAATTTGTGAAAGATTGAGAAAGAATTAATCACTTAAAGAACCGTGAAGTCCATAAGTTCCTACTAATTTTAAATCTGAATCAACTACAACAACATGATTAAATCTTGAAGGTATTAAACAGGCCATATTAGCTAATGCTTGATGATGTAATTCTGGATTTACTATTAAATAAATTTGATGATCTTCATTAAATGCATCAGTAAATCCTGGAACTACTGTAGTTTGTGTACCATCATAGGAAAATTGTAATGACATGAATTCAACGTGAAGATATCCCTTACTTTCAGGTTCTAATTCGGATTTAATATCTTTAGGTTCACATTGTTGTGGAACAATAAAGGGTTTAATCCCCCCCATGGATCTAAGTCTTCTTAGAGATTGATTGTCTTCTAGAGATAATTTTGATTCAGGAATTTGATGTGCAGTTAACCAAGTTGTTAACTCACCAATACTAGAAATTTCTATTGGTCTTCTTAATGTCATATTAATATTAAAAGGGATATATATTTAAAACTATTTATTGTTTTCACTTGAAAATAGATAATCGATTGAACATATAAATAGAAAAGTATATAAAGAAAAAGTAGTGATAAAAGATAAATTAAGGAGGTGTTTAAGGTGGCATTAGATGCTGTTACAGCAACAGGAAATTTAATTGTAAGCCCATTAGCAAATTTGTGGTTTAGTTTTATTAAAGTTCTACCAGGTATTGTAGCTGCAATTATTGTTTTAATTGTAGGATATTTTATAGCACTTGGTTTAGGAAGTTTAGTAAGAATGATATTGGTTAAAGCTGGTTTGGACCAATATTATGAAAAAGGAAAATTTGCAAAAGCAGTAGGACATTTAAAAGTAAGCCATGTATTAGGTGAGATTACAAAATGGTATGTATTTATAATTTTCTTACAAGCTGCTGTTGATTTATTGAGCTTAGGTTCATTGTCAACTTTATTAAGTCAGTTTGTCGCATGGTTGCCTAATGTAATAATAGCTGCAATAATAATCTTGTTTGGAATAACAATTGCACATTATGTAAGCCAAAAAATAGAAGAGCATACCGAAGTTAGAGGAACTAGATTCTTTAGCAAGCTGCTAAAATTTGTGATTTTAATAATGGTATTTTTAGTTGCTCTTGAGAACATAGGTGTAAATGTGTCATTAATAGAAAATATGTTTTTGTTATTAGTGGCTGCATTAGCAATTGGAATTGCAATAGCTCTTGGAATCGGCTTAGGTGGAGCACTTAAGAACGAATCAAAAGATATTGTAGACGAAATAAAAGGCTTATTAAAACATTAAGCTTTTCTTTTTTTTCTTTTTTAATTCTAAACATTTAAATATATAATCTGTTTTAATTTAATATGAACTGGAAAGATTCTTTCAAGGAAGGAACAGAATTAATTTTATCTACTTCTTCAAAAGATGGAAGTCCTAATGCAAATATTGTTATTTCTCTTGGATTTATGGATAATAAAATTTTAATTGCTAATTGCCAGATGAAAACAACAATTAACAATCTTAAGGAAAATCCAAGAATATGTGTTATTTCCAAATATTACAGAATTAGAGGTAGTGTTGAAATTTTTTCTTCTGGAAAATATTTTGAATTATGCAAAAAGAAAAATAAAAAGTATAATGTAAACAACGCTATCCTCTTAACAGTTAAGGATGTTTTTGATTTAGACAAGGGAAGCAAGATAGAATAATTATTTAAATCTGGTTTTGTTTATTATTCTAATGAAAAAAGAGGTTGTTGGAGTTATTTATTCTGGAAAACATCTTGGCAAAGAAGAGAAAATGTATTTGAGAGAAGCTCATAAAAGAAACATAGAGTTAATTATGTTTAATCTTGCTGAAAAAATAGATGAAGATGAATTTGAAAAACAGATTAAAAAATGCAAAATTGTCATAAATAACACTGCTGAAGATTATGCATTAGAATATATTAAAACTGTTGAAGAATTAGGAAGAAAAGTAATTGATAAATCCAAAGTATATTATTATACAGAAGACAAATGGATGCTGTATTTAAAATGCAAGGAGCATAAAATTCCTACATTAGATACAATTCTTTTAAGTGAGAATCTTAATGTTGCAAAAGGTGAATTAAAAAAATTCAACAAATGGCCTGTTGTTTTGAAAAGAACAATAGGGACAATGGGGCAATATGTTGAGAAAGCTGACAATATGATAGAAGCTGAATGGATGATAAAGAATTTTAGCGGGAAAGACAATGAAAAGTTACCTATAATTGCTCAGGAGTTTGCTGCTTCTGATTCTTATAGAGTTACTTGCATTAATGGAAAAATAGTGCAGACTGCTTTAAAGAAAAAAACAGGAAGCTGGAAAGCAACTGGTGTTTATGGAGAAAAATTTGATAAATTTAAAGTTGACAAAGAACTAAAAAGAATTGTTGACAAGATTTTGAAAGTTTCTCAAATTCAAATATGCGGCATTGATTTTTTAAAGAAAAATGATAAATGGGTTGTCATTGATATTAATGCTGAACCTGCTTTGGACTTTATTGATAGAGAACATAGCAAGATGGTTGGACTTGTTTTGGATTTTGTGAAGAAAGAAAGTAGAAAATGAACTGTTGTATCCCGTTAATATTTCCTAACGATATATTTTTTCGTTCTTTCATTTTCTTAATTTCCTGATAAAAGCTTGAGATGGAGTCTCAAGCACATCAAAATTTAAAGCCTTGTGAGGCTTTAAATCATTGTACCAAAACATGAAATCTTCTGTTGTTTTGTATGCATGCCTATGCCTATCATAAGCCTGGAACCATTTTTCTATTTTTCCATTGCTTCTTGGATGCCTAATTCTGCAAAGTATGGGCTTAATACCTTTAGAGAGTAAATATTCTCTAAATCTGGATTTAGCATCGATAAAATTGCTTGTAAAAGTTGAACCATGATCACTTATACATTGCTTTATTTGACCCTGTTTTAAAGCAATTTCCATTCCCAAAATTGAATTGTCTGTTGATTCTTTATCTGTCTCAATCATTGCAAGCAGTTTTCTGCTTGCATCATCTTCAACTCCAAACACCCATGTTCCCTTAAAATAATGCCAGTCAATATGAACTGCTGTTAAAGAATGTCTTCTTTCATATCTTTTCCATTTCTTTTTTCTTACATCTTTGTAATTCTTTTTCTTGGCGTATCCAAGATAAGTAAGAATCTTATGAATCCTATTATGCCCTATGTGTTTCTCGCAGTCTCTGTCAATTAATCTCTCAAGAGTGTCTGCTGACACTCTATATTTTTCATATGTTTCTTTAATAATCAAAATCTCCCATTCTTCGAATGGTCTTAATGGTCTTCCGTTGTTATTTCCTATTTTAGGAATATCACCAGTTTTATCAAATGCATCCTTCATTTGATAAATTCTTCTCACGCTTACGTCTGCAACTTTTCTTGCCTGATAAACAGTTTTTCCATTATTTAGCTTTCTAAATATCTCGATTAGTTTAGGTCTAGTTAGTTTCATATGGACAATTATACTGTCCTTATGAAATAGTTTCGGGATACAACAGTTGAAAAATATATGACCTAGTTCATATTTCTTACTAGTAACTACTGGCTAATAATTAAAAGAGATAGGTTTAAAAGTCTCAAAATTTTACTATTTTTGGGTAAAAATGGCATTTAAAGACACTCTAGTTAGTTCTGGAAATAGAGATTTAATAGCTGAAAGACTAGAGGAAGTATTACTTGGAAAAGGCTATAGGG
>Ga0208958_1000524_pt1 | contig 45727 bp, 70 predicted proteins | sample RifOxyB1_FD_184032 | JGI IMG/M metagenome (GOLD analysis project Ga0208958, IMG submission 184032) | Soil microbial communities from Rifle, Colorado - Rifle Oxygen_injection B1 (SPAdes) | ecosystem: Environmental > Terrestrial > Deep subsurface > Rock core/Sediment | place: Rifle, Colorado...
GTTAATTAGAATATCTATTGATAGCAGATTTGTTAATTAAACAATGAAACAATTTATTGGTGCAAAGAAAATTAAATTAATAAAAGAAACAGAGGAAAAAACTACTGGAGGTTATCCTATAACAAAAATAATTTTTGAAGATAATAATGTTCAGTATGTTTCAGATGTAATGTTTAAGAGAGTAGTTTCAGATAAACCTTGCGATGAATCAGAATTAAGAGATAAAAGAGTTGGCCCTGTAGTTGAAATAGTTTTAGCAGTATTTAGAGATTGGGGAATTAAAGTAGGAGAGCTTCCATATTTTTCTGCATTATTAAATAAATCTCTTGAATATAACAGCAATTCAGCTCTTATTGGTTTGGTAAGTGGATATATGCCAAAACCAAATAGTTTAGATGATGTAGATTATTGTACTATTGACCGTATCTTACGAAATCAACAAATTACTGTAAATAATGTTATTAAAAAATAATGAAAGAAGATTTTCCATCAACAACAAATAAATATAATGACACAACAATAATTATTGAGTTACATCCCTGTGAAATTCAATTAATAAGATCGTTAAGAAATAATTGGAGATATGGAGAAGTAACAATAATTATAAGAGATGGAATACCTATAAGACTTAAAAGGATTGAGGAGTTTCTTGACTTGGATACTTCAAAAAAAATGTAGGGCTTGACAACACTTTATAAAAGCATATAATTAAAATAGAAAAATAAATATATAAAACGGTTAACCTCGTTATAGGTTGAAAGTGTACTGAAGAACAGCAGCTCCCACAGAAATGTGGTGGCTGTTTTTTTGCGAAGAGAATAAAACTCTTCGTTAACAAAAAATAAAAGTAGTTATTATTATTAAATAAATAAAAAATATGGCTTTCAGAAGATTAAAAGGAAAAACCAAAATCATGTATTTTCAAAAAGACACAACTGAGCAAATTCGCGCTGGTGGTCTTTTGACTATGAATGATTCTGGTCAAGTTACTAGAGCTGGCAACGACTCTGATGATGATATTATTGGAGTTGCAGTCAGAAATGATACTCTTGCAGATTCTGCATTAGTACCAGTAGAAGTGCCTGTAGAAAGTGCAGTGGAATGGGAAATTGATTTAGATTCAGACGGTGGTGCTGCTGATTCTGATGTAGGAAGATATTGTGCTGTTGATACAGTGGGCGGTACATCAGTATCAGCTGGTGACTCTTGCGGTATGAGATTAGACATCTCTGATAGTGCAACACCACATGTGTTTGTCACAGGAATTATCAGTACAAGTAAAGTTAAAGGTGTAATTGCAATGTCAGCATTTCACACAACATTAGACACATAATAATTAACAAAAAGTTCTTAAATAATTTTATTCTGAACAGTGGTTCCGCTCCGTAACCAATCGGGGAGGTTGGGAAGAATATATTAAATAAAGAATAAAATAAAATGGAACTTAATACATTAAGTTTATCAGTCTTTACTCGCTTGGCAGATGTTATATTTGAAAAAGCAAAAGAAATGGTAGCTTCAAATGCTAAAAATTCTGGTATTTTCGTAGTAGAAAGCGTACCAGATAATTCTGGTGAAACAAGAGATTATACTGAAATTGATCTTGAACAATATGCTGATAATAAAGCACAAGGCGATCAAGCAGGAAGAGCAAGAGTTCAATTGGGGTATAACAAAACAGTTACAGTAAAAAGAGTTGCAAAAGATATTGGAATTACTTATGAAATGAGACGATTTAATAAGTATCCAGATGTTGTAAGGAGATTGACAAATTTAGCTCAATTGCCAAGTAATAGACAAGAGTTAGATTTAAGTCATAGATTAGGTTTTGGAACAGCCACTTCTTATACAGATAAGAATGGAACAGTTGTTGACATTTCATTGGGTGATACTTTAGCTCTATGGAGTACAGTTCACACATTAACAGGTACAGCTACAACTTATAGAAATAGATTAGCTGGTAATCCAATTTTATCTAAAGGTGCTTTAGAGGGAATGGAGAGATTAGTTACTGAAGAAACATTAAATAACTTCGGTGAAAAAATTACAGCAACCTTTGATATTCTTTGGACAACAGATGATCCAAACACAGTCAATACAGCTCTTGAGTATTTAAACTCAGTTGCTGCTCCTGACTTTTCAAACAGTGGAGTTACAAATGTCTACAAGGCAAAATACAAACATGTCAAATTGCCATTAGTAGCTACTACTGCAACAGGTGCTGTGGACAACACAAAGAGAAAATATTGGGGAATTTCTTCTTCAATGATTACAGATGCTCATTTAGCAGAATGGGAAACTCCACATATGAAAGCTCCATCAGATTTAAATGCTGGTGAAGAGTTTTCAACAGATGATTGGAATTTTGGTGTGAGGGCAGGATATGGAATTGGAATTGTTACAGGTCGTGCACACAAATTTTCTAGCGGAGATGCTTCATCATAGAATTACGATTTTATCAAGTGGTCTTAGCGGTCAAATGGGGAGTAGGTAAAGTCTGCTCCCCAGCCACTCAAAAATAATTAACTTTACTAATTATGAGAGATTTAAAGGGTAGATTTATCAAGGGAAATACAGAAGGTTTTCAAAAAGGACATCCTTGTTATAGTTATAACCTTAGGGAATGGAGTAAAAATCATACAGTTTGGAATAAAGGTGTTAAAGGTTATAAATTGTTATGTAAAAATCCAATAGAGAGAGCTTTAAAAATTTCTGAAAAATTAAAAGGCAATAAAAATTCCCTTGGTTATCATCATTCAGAAGAAGCAAAAATAAAAATAGGAGATAGCCATCGTGGAGAAAAATCTGTTCGTTGGAATCCAGATAGAGAATCTTTAAAAAGAAATAAAAGAAACGATGCAGAATATTTACGATGGGTAAAATTAGTCAAAAGAAGAGATAAAAACTCTTGTAGGCTAAAGAATCAAGAGTGTTCTGGATATAATATAGTTCACCATATTTTAGGATGGGCTGAATATCCTGAAGAACGATATAATATTAATAATGGCATCACATTATGCCAAGCTCATCATCCTCGCAAGAGAAATGATGAGCAAAGACTTATACCAATTCTAAAGCAATTGGTGGAGGTCAGTGAACTAATTTGTTAGAAAATCAATTAAGTCGTTATGGAGCAATTTCAAGGGTAGTTTCTGAATTGGCTCCAGGAGCAAAAATGTTTTTGGTATCAGATAGTGATGATACAACTGTAGGGCCATTAAACATTGGAGCAGAATTTCCAGTTGATAAAGATGGTGTAGCAAGAGTTTACACTACTATTCAAGCCGCAGTAAATGCTGCTTCTGCAAATAGGGGTGATGTGGTATTAGTTATGCCAGGGTATGATCATACCTTAGCAAGAACTGATTCTTGGGCAACAGCTGGAGTATCAGTTATTGGATTAGGAGAAGGGAATGGAAGACCAATCGTTCGTTATGGAGCAACTACTGATGAAGTAGGTATTAAAGCTAATAATGTAACAGTTAAAAATTTAAGATTTTTAGCAGATGCAGATTCAGTTGCAAGAGGTTTAGACTTAGATTCAGGCTTTTCTGGTGCAGTTGTTAAAAATTGTGTGTTTGATTTTGATTCAAATGCTAGCAATTTTGTGACAATGCTTCGTGTAGGACAGTCAGATGTTTTGATTGAAGACAATAGATTCATTGCAGAAGATACAGCGGGTTGTGGAAAAGGTATTGAATTGCTTGGAGGTTATGCAGATAACCTTATAATTCGTAAAAATTATTTTTACGGACAGTTTGATACTGTAGGAGATACTACAAATAATGCAGCAGCAATAGCTTGTGCATTAGTACATGATTCTGGAGATACAGTGTTATCAAATATTGAAATTTCAGAAAATACTATCGTAAGCACAGACACAGCATCAGCAGTTTTAATAAATCTTGTACCTACAGCAGTTTCACCTATTAGAGGTATTGTAAGAGACAATATTTTGACTTCTTATGACACAGCTACAGCAGATACAGCACAGGTTGCATTTGGAACAGTGCTTCCAATAAACAATAATTTTATATCAGCTGATTCAGATGATATTGAAGGAATTGTTGGATGGAGTTCAAAATACGGAGTTAAAGATTCATAATTCTTGTGGAATTACTTTACTCATCTTTTTAAAGGTGAGTAATGATAATTTCAAAAGGTCTTATTATTAAAACAAATTAAAAATACTATGGAAGAAGAAATTAAAACAGAAACAGCACCAGTAGAAGAAACTCCTGTTGCTACTCCAGAAGTTGCTCCTGAAGCGACTCCTGAAACACCAGCTGAAACTCCAGCTGTATAAAGGTCTCATTATTAAAATTATTAAATAATTTCTTAAAAATACATAATTAAGAAATCACTACAATTTTAAATTCAGAAGAGTTGGACCTCCGGGAAGGTCTTGTGTATGACCCAGCAGTTAAAGGTTTTGACTCAAACTTTTGGAAAGGAGATACAGCTAATTTAACAGTGGACACGGTAAGAAGCATCGTAAGGATTGGAGATACAGGACTTGTTGGTTCTGCATCATCCTACTCTCAATATCTTTATGGTGACTTTGAATTTACTATGGCTATTGATTCATTATCTCCTGATTCAAATGACTCAGAGAAATACTTTGGGTTAAAGAATATTGGCGACACTTCAAGAAGAGGTGCTGTCTATTTTGATTTAAGTTACGATACTACCGCTGGTGATTCAAGTCCAAATGCAAGGCCATTTTCAGTTGTTGCTTATGATGAAGAAGGCAACAGGCAAAGAACACATCTTACTTGGGATACAAATTATGGTGGAGGATCAAGATTAAGAAGGTTTAGAATTTTATGGAAAGAAGATGGTTATACATTCTTAATAAACGATACAGTTGTAGCTACATTTGGAAATCAAGTAAACACTAGCGTTCCACAAGCACTTAGATTATCTAACAGAAGTTTAGATACAACAGATTCAGCTCCAACAGGGTTAAAATTATTAGCCGTAAGACATACTAGGAAACTTATTTAAAATTTATGATAGATAAATTAGATAAAGATTATATTTCATATTTAAAAGATAAAGGTAAAATTCAAGAAGTTATTTGTTTATATCTAGAATATATTACTGAAAAACTTGAAGACATGGGAGAAATGAAAGAAGAAAATAAAGATGACTTAATGGCTCAATTTAGAATACATACTCCTAATAATGGTGGGCCTCATAATAGAGGAGGACTTCATAAAGGGCCACCTCCATCAGTTATAAGTTAATGTCTAAACTTTCAATAAAACTTGAATATGAAAAGAAAGCAAAAGAGCTAAGAGATTTAATTGAGATAGAGGCAAAAAAGCTTCAAAAAACAATTGAAGCAAAAGACTCATCTATTTTAGACATAGAGAAAATAAAAGAAAAAAAACAAAAGATATTAGAAGTCATAGTTGGTTTAGATAAAGAAATAAAAGAAAAACAAGAGCATCTAAACCAACTTATGGAAAAAGAAAATAATTTTCTTGCTTCAATAAAACAAGAGACAAATAAAGAAAAGTTGATTCTTGAAGAAACAAAAGATAATTTAGAAAAAATAAATGCTGACCTTGAGCCATTAATAAAATTATCTTTAGAGATGCACAGATTAATCAAAAGAGAGGGAGAGATAAAAATTCAATATTTAAGTCATAAAGAAAGTCTTATCAATTCAGAAAAGGAGTATAAAGATATTAAAGATAAATTACAATCAGAAAGAGAATATTTAGATAACAAGAATAAAGAATTAGATTTTTACAAGGAATATGTTAAAGCTATTTATGGAAAGTTAGCCAGTTATGTAAATGTAGCTAAAGGAACAATAGAAGATATAAATAAAGTTATTCAAGAAACAGGAACTCCTATACAGTTTGATTTACCACCAGGAGAAATAATAAAAATAGATTTTAATAATTTTGATAAAAAAAGAATAGATTCATGAACAAACAAATAAAATTAAATCCTTCTTCAGGATTTAAGTTATCTCCAAAAAATTTATCACAAGAAACTATTGATGAACAAACCAAAGAATATTTGGCAAGTTTGACTGAAGAAGAATTACAGAAACTTTTAAACGAGGTTAATGAATTAAAAATTAATAAATAAAATTATGAGACTAAGAGACTCTAAAACGGGAAAATTCTTAAAAACAGAAAAGGTAAAAGTGATTTGTTTGTTATGTAATAAAGAATTTTTTGTTAAAGAATCTTATAGCAAAAGAGCCAAATTTTGTTCAAAAAAATGTGCTGGATGTGCAATTGGATTAAAAGGTGTTTGGATTGGTAGAAAACATACAGAAGAAAGTAAAAAGAAAATTAGTCAAAATAATGTAAGATTTTGGCTTAATAAAAAAAGACCAAATACTGCTAAAAAAGGTATAAACAGCCCTAATTGGATAAAAGATAGAAATTTATTAAAAGATGATCATAGAGATAGAAATGGTCAATTACATAGATATTGGAGTAATAGAGTAAAAATTAGAGATAATTATAGATGTAAAATAGATAATAAAAGTTGTAGTGGAAAACTAGAAGCACACCATATTCTGGGATGGTCGTTATACCCAGAATTAAGATACGAAATTAATAATGGCATCACATTATGCCTTGCCCATCATCCAAGAAAGAGGGCAGAAGAGAAACGACTAATTCCTTTTTTTCAGGGATTAGTGTCAGTATCAAATTCAAAAATTTGAGCAGATTGAGACCAAGCATACCATGGATAAGATTAGCTCCATTGCCAAGTTATACAGCAGTTGTTGCAGATTGTGGTGTTACGACTGATAAAATAGCCAATAGTGCAGTGGATAGCACAAAATTAGCAGACTCAGCTGTGACAACTGACGGTATTGCAGATTATGCAGTAACTTCAAATAAAATAGCAGACTCAAGCGTAACAGCTAATGAATTAGCAGATAGTGCCGTTTCAACTATAAAGATGCTTGATAATTCAGTAACAGATCAAAAAATAAATGATGGTGCAGTAACAGCTTCTAAGTTTTATGATACTTCAATTCCAGTTAGAGTAATGGAAATACACGCCACAGACACGGCATTAGCAGTTGGAGATACGCTTGCTTCATTCTTTATACCTGCAGAATTAAATGGATATGATTTGATTAGTGCTTATGGAGCTATAAAGGTTGTTTCTACGACAGGCAGACCAACTATTCAAATTAGAAATGTTACAGATGGAGCTGATATGTTAGTAAATAAAATTACACTTGATTCGGGAGAGAAAACTTCTTATACATCAGACACAGCATTCTCTATTGATACAGCAAATGATTGTGTAGCAACTGGAAATGAAATAGCAATTGATGTAGATAGTGCAGGAACAGGAACAGAGGATTTATATGTAATACTTTCGTTTCGTAAACCTTAAAAAGAAAATTATATGCCAAGTTTATTTGAAAATCACGATTCATCTACAGAGATTGATATTGGAGAAATATATGGTGCTTTATGGGAGTCAGAAATTTTTACAATAGGTGGAACAGCACATTCTGCAACAAGCGTAAAAGTAAAATTTAAAAGAGTAGGAAGTCTTGCAGGAAAAACACTAACGGTTTCTATAAGAGCAGTAGATGGAAGCTTTCATCCAACAGGAGCAGATTTATGTTCTGTTGCAGTTGACCCAAGTGGATATTCTACTTCTTATACTTTAATTGAATATACTTTTAGCTCACCAGCAAATTTATCTGCAAATACTGCCTATGCGATAGTTGTAAAATTAGACTCAGGAGATGCAAGCAATAATCTCACTACGGCAGGAACAGGAAGCCCAGGTTCTGAAGTGGCAAATGAAAAAAGAACAGATAGTGCCGATAGTGGTGCTACTTGGACAACAAGAGCTTCTACTTATGAGTTTTTTGTATATGGGGTGGCAGTAGAAAATCCTTTTATTTCTAAAATAATAATAATGTAATATGGAAAATCAATTTAATATAACTCCACAAATAGACGGATTATTAAGAGAATGGTTAAGGATATTTTTTCCTTCATATTTGTATAGATCAAGAAAAGATCAGCTAACAATACAGGCAGGAGCAACTTCTTTCAACATTACTTCAAATTATATGGTTCTGACAGCTGGTGCAGGAGTTACAATTGCTACATTAGTTGGAGGATATGAAGGACAGATTATAACATTAGAGTTTAAAGATGTAAATGTAACTATCACAGATGATGCTACAAGTGCATTAAATACAGTAAATTTAAGTGGAGCATTTACAAGTAGTGCAGAAGACACGATGCAATTAATATATAATGGCACGAGTTGGCGAGAAATTTGTCGGTCAGTTAATTAATAAAAATTATGGATATAGAAATACCAAATAAACAAACAAGAAGATGGTCTGGAATATATCAAGGAAATTACTATGGTGATTTGTGGAAAACTTTTAATGTGGATTTGGAAAGTGATGTTGGACATATTGCATTGTCAAGAAATTTTTCTATTGTTGCAGATACTTCTGATACTGATGATACTGGAACACAAGCCCTTGGAACTGTTGTTGCATTTTTAAGAACAAATGCAAGTAATATAGATAGATGGTATGCTATATCAGGAGGAAGTATGTTTACAACAGATTCTTCTTCAGTATCAATTGATAGAGACAATCCATATCACGGATGGAGAAATGATACAGTTGCCAACTCTCCTGTAGGAGCACAAGATATGACAGTACACGAAAATGATCCTGATAGTGCTGGTGGTGAAAATGTTTTATTGGTCACAAGAGATACGGCAGTTGCCTCATTAAATGATACAGGAGCAAATACTTGGAATAGTAATGCATATTTTCACACATCTCCAACTGCACTAAGAGGAGGAATATCAGGACTAAGACATCCTATTGAGTATTTTTCAATGAGAAGAATTTCCATAGTTGGTGATGGAAATTTAATACATACTATTGATAAAAATAAAGCATCTGCATATGCAAGACTAACACTTCCAGTTGATCTTCTAGTTAATCATATATTTGTTACAGCATATAGGGTATGGATATTATGTTATGGATTGAAAGGAAAAAATGGAGCGATAGTGGAATGGGATGGAAGTTCTGAAACATACAATCAAATTTATGATGCTAAATCAGTTTATCCTTTATCTGGTGTCAATTACAATGAAATACCAATTGTGATTAATGATAGGGGGGTGATTCTTGAATATAATGGTAATGGGTTTTCTCCTATGGTTCGCAATGGACAAATAATCGCTCTTCCTATTTCTGAAGAGATCGGCAATTCATTATCAACAGGAATATCAGCAAGAGGAATGACAGTGTCAGATGATGGATTGATTTACATAAATGTTTCTGCTCCTACAGTAAACTCAATAAAACAACTTGGTGGAATATGGTGTTTAAATCCTAATACTGGAACTTTATATTCTAAATATTCATTGGGTCACGGTGGAGACAGCGATTTTGGACAGCAAAGAGGAATTGGAACAGGAGCGATTAAAGCTGTAAATTATATGTCAGGCAATGATCCTGCATTTCTCGTTGTAGGTGGATATATTTCTAATAGTGTTGGAAGTACCAAAAACTTTATATGGGCTATTTCAAGAACATATTCTACTTCTGCAGGATTAACAAGAGGATATTTTATAACACAATTTATACCAGCAGATGATGTTCAAGAATACTGGGAAACAATATGGTTAAGATTAAGTTCTTTTAGATCATCAACTTATGATTCAATAGTGGTAAAGGCAAGAGGAGTAAGACCTATGCTGTCATCAACTGGTTTACCCTTAGAAAAAACTATCACCTGGACTTCTACGACAACATTTACCGTAACATTGGGAGCCACTGATGATGCACTTGCAGTTGGAGACGAAGTAGAAGTTGTAGGAGGAAAGAATGCAGGATATTTAGCTCATATAACTACAATTACAGGTAATCACGGTGCACTTCAAACGATAACAATAGATGATGCAGTTAAAGATGGAACAAGCACTTCTTACGCTAGATTTGATAGATGGAAAAAATTAGGAGTTATAAATGATGTAAGTAAATATTTTGTTCCATTAAATTTAGGAATTTCATCCTCTTTTATTAAATTTAAAGTTGAAATGAGAGGAAAAGCAGGAGATTTTGGTATTAAAAATTTAGGAATTAATTTTAAAAAACAAACAAGTAAATTAAAATAATTTTATGCCACAAAGAGCAATTTATACATTTGGTCAAATACAAAGAGATCTTAACACAAAAATTCATGGAAAATTAAACAATCTTGTATCTGGAGAATCTTCGGATACTAATATAACTAGAGATTTAATAAATTCTGCTGTTAGAATAGCTTTATCAGATATTGATTTTAGAGGAAATATTAGAGAGTCGGTTTTAACTCCAAACTTAATGGACAATCAATTTGATTATGCTTTGCCTAATGATGTAAAGGCAGATAAAATTATTGATTTAAGACCACAAATTACAGACTCAAGGGGAGAACACGAAACTTATGATATAGTTCCAAATGCTGAATTTGATAGAAGAAAAAATTCAGAAAAAGGAATAGCAACTATTACAAATGATGAGCTAACAAGAGTGTTGAGAGTATCAGCTGATATTGAAGACCAAACAACACAATTAAGTAATTTAGAAGATACCAACTGGAGAACTTTTGACTCGGATGGCGTGAATGATAGTGATGTAAAAGTTGATAATGATGATTATATTGAGGGGGCTGGTTCTATAAGATTTCAAACAGATAGTCTTGATACAACAGATTCTGTAGTTGGAATACAAAATACAGCATTAAATGCTACTGATATTTCAGATTATTTAGCAAGAGGTTATGCTTTTGTAGATGCTAAACTCACAGTAGCAGATACAGGAATACATCAAATATCTTTAAGATTAGGTTCTGATTCAGATAATTATTATCAGATAAGTGATTCAACACAAAATGATTGTTCTGCTTTTATGGCAGGCTGGAATAAAGTTAGATTTGATATGCAAAATAAAACAACTGTAGGAACTCCCACAGACACAGCTATTGATTATGCAGCAATCTTTTGGTCAAGAGATACAACTACATCAGCACTTTTACACTTAACTGATACTGATTGGGGTTTTGATAATCTTATTTTAAAAAGAGGCAAATATTACTTATTATCATATTATTCAAGATATGTTTGGCAGGATACAGCTTATGCTTTAGTAGAAAACTCTTCACACGATTCTTATGCTTTAATGGTACAGAATGATGAACTTGAAGTTATTATGGCAAAGACAGCTGAATTAGCTTCAGGATACTTAAGAGATTATGAAGACCAGAAATATTATGCAGGAGAATATCAAAGATTAAAACAAGAATATTTAATGAACAACCCAAGTCAAGCATCAGTGCTTACTTCAAGTTATTATAATTTTGAATCACTTGAAGGAAACCCTGTTGATAATGATAGTTAATTTTTATGGCAAAAATTTTGTCAGGTCAAACATTATCTGGAATAGTAAAACAACTGGGAACAACTCCTGAAGAGTTCTTGAAGTCTAACCCAGGTTTTGCAGGAAAGGGCGGTAAAAACGATTATATGGGCCTTACAGGTGATATACAGATAGGTCAAGAGTATAATTTACCTGGAGCTACTCCTGCATCACCTATAACACCCGTGCAAGGATCTGGCACTTATATTGAAGATTTAACTAAACAATTACAACAAAAAAAAGATTTATTAAATCAAGCTACACAAGCAGGTTTTACTGGTAGTGAAAATATACCCGTAAATCAAGCAGGACAGATTGCAGGAACTTCTAATGCAGAAAGAGCAAAAATAAGAAAAGAAGAGTTAGATAAAATAAAAACTGAAATGGGTGATGGATTGACAGCACCGACTCCTTATAAGTCAATGGAGGAGTTTGATAAATTAAGAAAAGAACAAGGAGTAGTAAAAGACGAAGAAGAATTATCTTCTTTAAGAAACGAAGCATCTCTTGCTAAACAAGAATTAAGACAGTTTGGAGCAACGGCAGGAGAGGGCGTATCAGAAGCAGGAAGAACTGGAATGATGTCAGAAGCTGAAAGAAATATAAATTTTAAACTTGAAGGACTTGCTATTCGGGAGGGAGCAATAATAGACCGATTAAATAACAAAAATACTTATATCAAAACTGTTCTTGATTTGGGCAAAGATGATTATACAACTGCTTTAAACGAGTATAATAATGCTTATACTAAAAATTATCAAGCAGTTACTTTATTAAATAGTCAAGCAAGTGACGAGCAAAAAGATGCAATAACTGGACTCACAACTATGAGTAATTTATTAAAAGATAAGAACATTGATTTTTCAAATCTTGATCCTGCGATAAAAACACAAATTGAAACATTATCATTAAAGGCTGGATTACCAAGTGGACTAATAGAACAAGCAATGATGTCTGCTCCAAACGATGAAGTAAAAACAGTTAATGCAAGAACTGATAATAGCGGAAATGAGTTTTTTGATATTTTAAGAGTAAAACCTGATGGAAGTATGTATGTGCAATCGGTTTCAAGAGGAAAAGGTAAGGCACCAGAACAAACAACGCAAAATAAAGTTAGTGATATTAACAACTATATTGATAGTGTAAAAGGAAGCGATAAAAAGATAGCTTATGAGTCTTATGTAGAAGCATATAATAGATGGCAAAAAAATGGTGGAACATTATCAGATTTTAAAAATAAATTTCCTGCTCAATTTTTATTAGATGAGGGTAACTTAGAAATGTTACCAGATTATTTAAAACCAGCAGATAATAATGCTTATGGATTTTTAAATATATCTGCACCAGTTCAATGAACTTTATAGAAATAGTATCAAATTATTTGTCTGATATACTTTTTAAGAAACAAGAAAAAAGTGGGTTTGTACCAACTACTGATTTGGATAAAAAAATAATACCAGACTTATCAGGATTGCCAGAAAAATATCAGCAAGCAATTAAAAACTCTGGCACTATATCTGCTCCTACAGGAAAGAGTATTGATTTAAAAACTGCAAATCCTATTCAGTATGCAAACATAAAGGCACAAGAAAGCAAGGAAGCACAAAAAAAAGTTACAGAATTTGGTAAAACTATTTTAAGAGCTCCAGGAAGGGCTTTAGCTTCGTTTGTTATTGAAGGAGAGAACAAGGCACCAGAAACAATAACTCGTCAGATATTGTTTGGCGATCAACCAATAGACAGAGGATTTACTCCACAAACAGCATTGCAAAAATTTATCTTTGGAGAAGAGGAAGTTTTAAAATCAAGTGTTGCTTATCAAGAAACTAAAAAACAAATAGAACCAACATTTGGTAAAGCATCTATGCCAATTGCAGGAACTGCTGTGTTTGGTGGGCTTTTATTAGACTTAACGCCATTTGGAGGTAGTGAAAAAAAACTTGCAGAAACATTAGCTAAAGAAGGTTCTGAAAGTGTTGTAAGGAACTTAATGAAAGAAGCCAAATTTACTGATGATTTAATAGAAAAATATGCACCTTTGTTTGCTAAAGAGAAAGATATAATGAAAATAAACCAGACGATAAAGGCTATTAAAGCATCGCCAGGAATTGATAATGTAACAAAAAAAATACAAGACAATGTCAAGGGTTATCAAACTTTTGGTGGAGCTGGAGTAGGAACTGAAGCTCCTAATGCTTATTTAAGAGATTTAAATGTATTAACAAAAACAGACGAAGGAAAAGTAATAGCAAAGAAAAGTATTGATGATGCAATATCAAGAGGAGAAATTGTGCCAGATGCTAATGGCAAAATTACACTTTACAGAGTAGGCGAAGTTTCTGATAAAAATGATTTAATAAGTGCAACTTATGATAAAAGTTTTGCACAAGGTTTTGATAGAACAGGAAAAGCTAAAATTACTAAAATTAAAGTAAACCCAGATGACATAAGATATAACATAGGTGGAGTTGAAAAGGAAGTATTGGTTGATAAGAGTGTATTTAAAGGGGAAGTGTTGCCGAAAACAAATGATTTAACTTGGGCAAAAGGCACAAGAGCAGGCGGAATACAAAATGCTGGATTAAAAAATTATAATCAAGCAACAAAAGTTTTAGAAAATGCAGGCGAACTTCCAAAAGAAATAAAAGCAGAAAAAATAACAGAAGATTTTGTTAAAAATTATTATCAAACAAAAAAGCCACCAGTAATCGGTGATGTATTTATAAATGCCAAAGGCGAAAGAATTGAAATTACAAAAATAGATGACAATTCTGTTCGTTATTTTTTAAAAGGAAAAAATAAAGGAATTGAAGGTAAAATTTACGCAGGAGAAAATAAGTTTATGTCTGCATTAACCCCCCTCCCACAGCCCCAAAAAGCCCCCTCTGTTGGGTTAGAAAGTAAAATAGCACCTGAATTAGCTAAAGATACTTATGGAACAGTAAAAGAATGGGGAACAAGAAACCAATATGTAGCAAATAATCCGTATAGAAAACAGCTTGATGCTATGAAAAAAACAAAGAATTTTGATATGGAAGTTTTGAAAGATGCCGAAAGATGGGAAATGCAACAAGTTTTGAAAGATAAACCAGCATTTTTATCTAATAATTTATCCAAAGAAGAAATTACGGCTTTTGCAAAAAAGAATAAATTATGGTTTAGAAGTAATGGTAATGATATGGTCGTTGCTAAAGACATTGATTCTCTTAATAGAACCCTTAATGCAATGGACAGTGGAAATCAAAGAGAATTAGGGTTAGCTCTCGGTTATGAAGATTTAGGAATTCCTTCAAAAGTAGCCACAAAAAAAGCCCTGCCAGAGGAAGGGCGGGGATTAAAAGAAAGACAATTTGTAAAAACAGTAAAAGAAGCACCAGCTACAAAAGAAGAAGTAAAAAAAGGTTTAGATGAGCTAGATAATTATTATACTCCACAAGGCAACAAAGAATTAGTACAAGAAGCAGACGACTTAATTAAAAATAATATAGATGAAGCAGTAAGAATAGTTAAGTCGCCAACTGTGTCTGCTAAATCAAATATAATAGCTCAAAAATTAGTTATTGAATATCAAAATGCTAAAAGATATGAAGACGCTATTGATATAGTAGAAAACATTTCTAAAAAAGCAACCAATCAAGGACAAGCAATACAAGCATTGTCAATTTTTAATAAACTAACACCAGAAGGAGTTTTAAGATATACTCAAAAGATTTTAGATAAAGCAAATGTTGGTAGAAAAACACCATTAAAACTAAATCCTAAGAAAGCAGAAGAAATAATAGAACAAGCCACAAAAGTAAGCAAACTCCCAGAAGGTAGAAAAAAAGTTGTAGAAACAGCAAGATTAGTAGAAAAAGTTTTAGAACAAGTACCACCATCATTGGGGACTAAAATAGCAACATTACAAACAATGGCTCAATTATTAAACCCTAAAACATTTATAAGAAACATTGTTGGAAACTTGGGATTTGGAATTGCAGAAAATATAAAAGATATTATTGCTACTCCACTAGATAGTGCAATGTCTTTAATAACCAAAAAAAGAACAACAACATTACCAAGCATTAGAACTCAACTTGGAGGATTTAAAAAAGGATTAGCAGAAGGAGTAGAAGATGCTTTGCAAAGAGTTAATACTTCAATGGTAAATACTCAATTTGATTTACCAAAGACAAGAGTTTTTCAAGGTAGAGTAGGACAATCTTTAGAGAAATTACTTAATCTTGAATTAAGAGCTACTGATAGAGCTTTTTATCAGTCTGCTTATGATGGTTCACTATATCAACAATTAAAAGCAACAGGACTTGATAATCCAACAGAAGAAATGAAAGAGGTGGCACATTTTGATGCTTTATATAAAACATTTCAAGATGATAATGTTGTAAGTAAAATGTTCGTTGGAATTAAAAAAGCTTTTAATAATATAGGAATAAAAGATTTTGGTATGGGTGATTTTGTTTTGAAATATCCTAAAACGCCAGCTAACTTATTAGCAAGAGGCATAGAATATTCCCCTGGTGGTTTTGTAAATACTTTATATGAAGCCATAAGACCATTATTAGGTAAACCATTTAATCAAAAGAAATTTGTTGAAAGTTTTTCAAGAGCTATGTTAGGATCTGGTGCTTTAGTTGGTGCTGGAGCTTTGTTACACAGATTAGGAATAATATCAGGTAAACCAGAAAAAGATACCGACATTAAAGGAATACAAAGAATATCAGGATTAGGACAATACAGGATAAACTATTCTGCTTTAAAAAGATTTTTATTTTCAGGATTAAACCCAGAAACAGCAAAATTACAACCCAATGATATGTTAATTTCTTATGACTGGTTTCAACCAATGGCAATACCATTATCAATGGGAGCTAACATAGATGAAGGTGGTGGGGCAAAAGGACAAGTAATATCTGCTATTCAATCTATGACAGAGGGTATAAATACTTTAGGAGAACAACCACTTGTATCAGGATTTAGAAGAATTATGTTAACTAAAGACATTGCTTCATCTGTAGAAGAGTCTTTGAAAGGAATACCATCAAGTTTTATACCAATATTTTTAAGCCAAATAAATCAATTAATAGATAACACACAAAGAAATAGTTACGATCCTTCAACATATCAATATGCTTTAAATTTAGCTAAAGCTAAAATACCTGGACTTGCTCAAACACTTCCTGCTTCAATAGATGTTTTTGGAGAAGATTTAGAAAGATACCAAGGAGATACTAACAATTTATTTAATGTATTTTTTAATCCATCTTTTACTTCTTGGTATAAACCGACACCAGAAGCTAAAATGGTTTTAGATATAATGGATACAACAGGAGAAACAAAACACTCTCCAAGGGTAGTTGGAAAAACATATACTATAAATGGTGAAAGTAAAAAATTAAATCCTAAACAAATTACAGCAATGCAAAGATATGTAGGAACTATTACAAAAGAATTATTTTCAAGTTTTGCTTCTGATAATAAATTTCAAGCACTGCCACCAGATGAAAAAATAAAGTATTTATCTAATGTTTTATCAGATATAGGTTCTGCTGGTAAGATAGTTATTTTAGGAGACAGACCAAAAAAACCAAGTAAAGATGTATTAAATATTATTAAAATTTTTAATGGACAAAGATGAACTTACAACAATTTTCAGATAAACACGAATTATTATCTCCAACAATTGCTATTATATTGATATGTTTATCAAGTTTAGTTTTACTTTATATATTTGATAATGGAACATCTAATAAACAATTTAATGATCCATCTTTATATCCATATATTTTAGAATTAGAAGATTATAATTAAAATCAAAATAAATTTATGTCCCCAGCAAAAGGATTTCGTCTATCTCCACCAGGATCAGCGACCGCAGGCTTAGTGCCATATACAGGAGCAATCTCTGATGTTGATTTAGGTGTGAATGATATTACAGCAAGATACTTTATACCTACAACTGGATATAAATCAGTAGATGGAACAGTGGGTGCTTCAGCGACAACAGGAGGACTTACATTCAAAAATGGACTTTATACAGCAGGATCTGCTTCATCTGTATCCTTCGGCACCACCACCCAAATCCCCTATATGAACGCAGGGGGGACGGATTTTCTGTATGGGGCAGGACTAACTTTTAATGGGAATAAGCTAACGCTTGGCTCGGTAGATGCATTTCGTGCGTTAGATTTAACAAGGTCATTTACTGGTTCAGCTCTTAATGTGGAAAAAGTAATAAATCTTTTTACCGATTTGAGATGGACAGGGGCATCCAATATCTTGGGTGTTAATTTTTACAATTACTTAAATGACTATCGTTCAATAACATCAGGAACCACAGATACGATTGCTGCATCATATTATTCCGTTACTCGGCAGGGTTCGTGGACTTGTGGAGTTCTTACAACCAGCACAATGGTAGGAATGAATAATGTTATGGGAGATTCAGGTACATATACGAAAACAACAGGAAATACGACTGTTAATCAAAGTGCAATGAAACCCTCGGTTTCTAACTTATACGCCGTTGATATGGCGGGTAGAGTTATGACATATAATTCATTCGGAATCAACTTCTCTATTGCAGGAACCCCGACATTGACAAATGGAACACTCAATGCAAATTCTTATGGGTATTCCATCACGGGAGCAGGGCATACCGTGGGGACTCATACAATCTATGACTTTTATACTTCCGTTACTGGCGGCGGAACTCACTGGGGATATTTCAATATTGGGACGGGGAATAATCTTCTCGGAAATGACAATGTAGTTTCTTATGTCGGCACAGGCGTTGATTCAGGATATTACTACAATGGGACAAATACTATTTGGAAAAACTATGTCGGTACGGGATATTTTGATTTACAGATGAACCTGCAACTCTCGGCAAAGAACATCATCACCGACACAACGACAGGGATGCAGATAGGGACAGGAGCAACACAGAAGTTATCTTTTTACGGGAAAACTCCAATCGTACAAGCAACAGCTTTAACTGTAGTAGATGCATCAGCAGTAAATTCTGGCGATGCTACAACAGATACAGTAATAAATAATATGAGGACAAGAATTAATGAGCTTGAGAGCTAACTTTCTGCTTATGGCTTGCTTCCGTAGTTATTAAATTATTATTAAATAAAAAATATATGCCAATATTTCAATTTACAATATCAACAGAAAATTCCACAAAATTATTAAATGCATTTTGTGAACTTAATAATTATCAAGTAAAAATACCAAACCCAACTTCAACAAGAGAAAATCCTTTGCCAGATATTGATAACCCAGAGAACAAAACAAATTTTATAAAACGAATGATTAGCCAATGGCTTAAACAACAAACAAGACGCTGGGAGGAAAAATTATTAAAAGATGCAGTTATCACAACTGATATAGAAATAACATAATGAAAACCTACACAGAAGAGCAAGTTTTAAAAGAAAAGAATTTATCATTTAATGAAGGGATGACACACACAAATTCAAGTCCTAATACTCTTAAATTAATTGAAAAATTTGAAAATAAATTTAATGAATATACTGAAACACACCAAAAACAACACGATGAATTAAAAACAATGCTTATGCCAGTAGTCAATACTTATGAGGGAGTTGCTTTTATGTCAGAAACTTTAGGAAAAGTTTTAGTTATTATTTCTATTATTTCAGGATTGATTTGGGGCTGGTTTGCTTTTGGTAAAGATTTGTTTAAGTGATTTGACATAATTTATTGAAGTTGTAAAATTAAGATGTTCAGGTCTTTTGGTGGTTTATAGCGAAACTTTTTGATGTTTTCGCATCTCTCGTATTGGCAGAACAACTCTCTATAGGAGGAGTTCCGCTATAAGCTACCGATGTTCTTTCAAAGGAGGTTACAAATGCGTAAGCGACACAGACAGCGTAAGACACCGTGCAATATGTCAAACCATCATATTTTTCCTGTTAGTAGGACTAATGGGAAAAACACAGACACTGTCCGTATCCACATCAAGATACACCAGAAGTATCATTCATTATTTGGAAATATGATACCTGACGAGATACTGGAATATCTCATAGATGTGTTTTGGAACGGCTACTTACCAAAGCGTTGCAGGCAAAGTTGCTTCTACGACTTTAAGGAGAAGTAAGATGCAAGTTCTAATGGACTGCGAAAAGGTAGGACAGGACACTCGCTGTAGAGTGTCAAAAATGTCGTGTAAACGAATGTTCTGGGAGTTTGACATAAACTCTGCAGATGATTTTGAGAATTTTATTAAAGTAATTGCACGAGCTTGGGCAGATGCAGAAACCGACAAGCAAGGGCTTCACTTGCATTGCAATCAGGTTGACAAAAGTGACCTCTAATCGCCTATACAGGCAGAAATGCCTTCTTACAGGCGATATTAGTCCTCAGGGACTATCACAAAAGGTGGCTGTGATCCGCTCCAGCCACCTTCTATTACCTAATGAAATAAGTATAATTATACTCAAACTATACTCATATTATACCTATGCAAATCTACTCAAAACACTTATTAATCTATACAAGATAAAAATAATAAATATAATAAATAATATGGTTTTTTTACAAGAATGTAAAATTAAATGTTCTAAATGTAAAAAAGAAATATCAGCTATTTAACATTACCTAAAACCATTATTTAACATTTTAGTCTTAAAATCAGTAAAATTATTTAACAATATAAACTTATGGAAAATTCAATCAATGGAGTTTTAGAAGATAAAAGAAGTCCTTTGGATATTGAAAAGGACTATAACCACGAAGAAGTAATACCTATGGCTATTCCGCTTAATTGGAAGCGAGATATGTCGGGTTGTCCTCAATACTCCGTTCGTGATCAAGACGGCAGTTTTTCTTGCGTAGGACAAGCACTTGCAAAATCACTTGAAATAATCACAGGAGTTGTGCAATCAGCCCACCCTATATATAGAAGACGAGGCAATTTTCCAAATCGTGGAATGTGGCTTCAGAATGCTTTTGATATTGTTAAAAGACTTGGGACTACAACTGAAAGTGCTGATGTTTCACAAAAAATTGACGAAAGTCAAATGAATAGAGATGTTGTTGTAGAAACTCCATTAAAACAGCCTGCTTATATTAGAATTGATCCCATTGATATTGATAAAATTGCTATGGCTATTGAAACACAAAAACATTGTGTACTAACTGTTGTTAGTAATTATGAAGAATGGAATACTGTAAAACCAGTAGTCTTAAATAGTAATATAACTTTCGGACACGCTATTTGTGGGATTTATTATTTTACTGACGAGAACGGAGTAAAATGTATTGTTGTTGATGAAAGCTGGGGCGAAAATAATATAAGGCGAAGAGTTTTGACAGAAGATTTTATTAGGGCAAGAGGAACAGGTGCTATGTATTTTATTCCAGCAATAGAACCCGAGCCATTACCAAAACCAAAATTTACTTTTCAAAATGTTTTACTTTATGGGCAAAGCAATTATTCAATTAAGATTTTGCAAGACATATTAAAGTATGAGAATTTATTTCCTTTGAATATTACCTCTACAGGTAACTATTTACAAATTACAGCAAAGGCAGTCTTGGCTTGGCAAAGAAAACACAAAGTTGCTTCGGAAAGTGAGTTATCTTCTCTTATGGGTAAAAGGGTCGGGGAGAAAACAATTAAAGCATTAAATAGTATTTATTCTTAATTAGTAAAAAGTTCTCTTAACGCTAAACATCTGTTTATTGTAAAGTGGACTTAACACTAAAATAAAATGTTAAACATATTAGAGAGTGCCAGCAAAGTGGTATTTATTATGATAGCATTATCAGCCTGTATTGGGTTATTCGTAGGCGTGATAACTTCAGAAAACTTTATGGTTTTAGCTTCAGGTTGCTTTGCATTTTTCTTTGCTTATAAAGGAAGCGATGCAACAACATCTGGGCAACCATACGCAGGAAAATAAAATGTCAAAAAAATAGTTTGGCTATGCTTATGCCTTGTGTTGATTGGAACAACAGCGATCATTGGATATGCAGATGCCCCACAAAAAATTGACGAAAGTCAAATGATAGGTTTATTATTAGCTTGTTCTTTTGGTTTGGCAGGTATTGGAATTGGTTTTGATTATTTACCAGATAATGTAGTTCAGACAATTTATCAGATATTTATTGGAGGAATTGCACTTTATCAGGTATTTTATAAAGCCATTTATCAGCAGACCATTATGAATAAAAAAGATGTGTAATAATCCAAAAACTAAAGTTTGGAGAGATAAACAAAAAATCTATAACTTAATCGCAATTATAATTCCGATAATAATAGTCGGACTTATATTTTGGAGTAGTGTAAAGTAAAAATATATTGAAGTCTCACTAACTCAATAATTCCAAAGTGGAATGTGGACAGGAGCAATCCGCACGATAGTGAAATATGAAACATAAATTTAAATATTTTAGAAAAAGAAAAAAAATAAGAAAATATCTTTTATCTCAATGGTCAAGAAAAAACCATAAGAGAAATTTGTTATATGAAATTAAAAAGAAAGAAATATGATTGAAATTTTCTCAATTATCAATGTAATTTTTATCTTATTTTTGATTGTTTGGATGAGTTTTTAGGGTGTGGATAACTTTTGATTTGACATAAGTTTTGGTTGTGATAAAATAGATAATGTAATATTAAAAATAATAGAAAATGTCTAAACTCAATAAAAATTTAGTATGTATAATTTCACAAAAGGGAGCTTGCGTTCACCAAGTTTTCTTTTGCGAGATTAGACATTTCGGCAAAACCATTTCTTAACTGAAGTGGTTTTGTTTTGTTTGGAACTTGCGAAAGGGGGTAATTCATCAAGCAAGTATAAATAATAGATGACGATGGCAGTGCATTGCCGAAACTTGCACCTGAACTCAAAAACATTTTAATAAGTTCAGATCCCTTCCTACCTATTTAAAAAAAGAATGGGGGGAGGGGGGGCAATACCCTAAATCTAAAAACATTATAAATAAGTTAAAAAATAAAAAAAGTCTTGGCAACAGTAATGAGTAGGTGCCTGCCAAGACGCCTACTCATTTTTGTTAAAGACAATATAATATGCAAAGTAGTATAAGGTTTAAAGTTTTTCAAAGAGATGGATTTATATGTCAATATTGTGGGGAAAAACCACCAAAAGCAATATTGGAGGTTGATCATATAATTCCAAAATCAAAAAATGGAAAAGATAATTTTGACAATTTAATAACTGCTTGTTTTGAATGCAATAGTGGAAAGAGTAATAAAGACTTAAAAGATATTCCAAAAACAATAGAAAAAAATATTGAAGAAATAAAAGAGAGAAAAAAACAATTAAAAGAATTTTATAAATATCAAGAAGAAATTGAAAATAGAAATAGTAAAATATTATTTGAAATATCTTGTTATTGGGAAGAATTGTGGGACGGAAAATATAGTTTAAATATTCGTGGCGAAGCAAATGTAAAAATGTTTTTGAAAAATTTTGATAAAGAAGAGATTAAAGAGGGAATGGCTATTGCAAGGGGTAAAAATTTAAATGATATTGAGAGGAGTTGGAAATATTTTTGTGGAGTAATGTGGAATAAATTAAGAAATAAAAATGAAGATTATGAGAATAAAAAATAACAATGACATTTTAGTAGACCACTTTTTTACTCTTAAAGGGTGGGCAAATAAACCGAGAGAATTTTATATTGAGCGAAAAATAAATTATGGGCGATTTTGTAAAGAGGCAAAAGGCCTATTGGAACTATGCGATAATAATTTAGAAGTAGCAAAAAATAAAATTTCAAGAATTAAATTGTGGGCAGATGACAATAAACTTGATTGGATAATATCAACTGCTACAAAAAGATTTTTGGAAATAAAATAAAATGGAATTAACAAAAATATTTAATGAGCCAATAAATTGTGATTGTAAAAAGTGTAAATGTTATCATTGCGGAATTGAAAAAATAGAAGTGGAAGAAAGAGATAATGAAGGTAAAATGAAAAAAAGATTTGTAAAAGCAGTACAACTTTATAGGACAACAAAAAGAACAGGACTTGGCAAATACAGATTAGTAGATGTTTATATTTGTACTGAATGCAGATCAAGATGGGAAGAGATTGTTGCTGATAAAAAATATAAGATAGAAAAAATACAAGAAGAGCCAAAGAAAAAGCCGAGATTATTAAAAGATTATAATAGCGAACAAATAATTGTATCAGAAATTAAATTTTAAATTATTATTATGAAAACAAAAGAATTAAAAGAATGTCAATGTTGCGGAAATACAATTTATAAAAGTTCTGGGATTTCAGCATTTTGGTTATTAGGAAAAAAGTTTGTATATTGGGTTTGTTTTGAGTGTTATAATAACAAAAGTCGTCAAAAAATATTTTTAAGAATGCAAAATGATTAAATTTTAAAGATTATGAAGTTGTTGAGTTTAGCTAAAAAATATAATTACATTTGTTTTTGGTGTAATGATAGATTTCTTTTAGAGGATTTAAGCCGAGATCATAAAGTTCCTCAAAATTGCAGATATAAAAATAGTGATGCTGGAAGTTGTGTTTTATCTTGCAGAGTTTGTAATAACAAAAGAGGTAATATGGATTTTGAGTATTGCAGGCAAAACAAAAAATTATTATTTAAAAAATATTCACATAAATTAAATAGATTATGAAAATATTAAACTTATATGCAGGAATAGGAGGTAATAGAAAAAGTGGTGGTAATCGTAATACAGATATGATATAATAGAAGTATGAAACAATGGTCAAGAAAATATAAAGAATGTAAGTTTTGTGGTTGCAATGCACGACCCCATAAGGGTAACGGGTTGTGTGTTAGATGTTGGGAAAGATTAGTTCGCAATAAAACTGTTAAAAGAAAAGAATGGCAAAAGGAATATAGGGTTAAAAGCATAGGGAAAATTAGAAAAAACAACGACAAATATAATCATAGTTTGAGACAAAAAGTAGTTGATTGTCTTGGTGGTAAGTGTATAAAGTGCGGATTTAACGATATAAGAGCATTACAGATAGACCATATAAATGGCGGTGGGTATCAAGAAATGAAAAATCTTTCTGCTAAACAACGCTATAAATTGGTTTTACAATCTACGCAAAACAAAGAGAAAAAATATCAACTTTTGTGTGCTAATTGTAATTGGATTAAAAGGTTTGAAGATAAAGAAGTTAAAGGGTCTCCAAGAAAATATTTATGAAAATTTTGAATTTATATTGTGGTATAGGGGGAAATCGTAAAAATTGGGGAGATGACCACGAAATAACAGCAGTTGAAAATGTGCCAGAAATAGCAAAGATTTACCAAGACTTCTTTCCAAGGGACAAAGTTATTATTGCAGATGCACACCAATACTTATTAGACCATTACAAGGATTTTGACTTTATATGGAGTAGTCCGCCCTGCCCGACACATAGCCGATTTAATCATTTATCAAATGTGCAAGAAGGTAAAAAGATAAAATATCCTGATATGGAGTTATGGCAAGAGATTATATTTCTAAAACATTGGTTTAAGGGAAAATATGTTGTTGAAAATGTTATTAGTTATTACGAACCGTTTCTACAACCGACAGAAAGTGGAAGTCATTATTTTTGGACTAACTTTGTATTTACTCCTACACCAAATATAAAAAGGGGAATAAAAAGGAAAGATGAAGAAGATTTCTTACGAGAACAACAAATGGGAATAAGTTTAGATGGATATAAATTCAAAATAAAACGGGATAGAAGAAAACTAATAAATAATTGCGTAGAACCACAAACAGGACTCCATATTTTTCAAGAAGCATTTAGAGAATATAAAACATTATTATAAAATATATGCCCTACTCATACCTAAAAGAAAACGAGTCAGTAATTCTCAATAAGGGATTAATAAAAAGATATCGCAAGAACTTTTACAGTTGGGAACGCAAGGAAAAAGAAAGGCAGGAGGATTTGGAGAGGTGGCATAAAAAAGTTATCCACATAGCAACCACTAAACAGGACTTGACAAGGTTTTAAAAATAGAATAAGATTAAATTAGCCTAAGCTGTTCACCCATAATAATTAAAATAAAATACAATGCAAAATATAGCACAACAAGAAAATAGAAAAAGAAGAGATTTAGAGATTAGTTCAAAATATCCTATTAGAACAATGAGAGAACTTGCAAAAGAATATAATTTATCAATAGGTAGAATAAAACAAATAGTAGATAAAATTAAAATGAAAGAAAAATATGAGAAAATTACCAACAAACAAAACAGACAAACAAAAGATAATAATAAATGCTACTTATGATTATTTTGGAATAATGACACCAAAAGAGAAAGCAAGAGCCAATCAAATAGCATTATGGATTATGGGAAGAAAGGCAAGAAATGAAATATTACCAGAAGAACAAAAAGCAGTTAGACAAATACAAGAAAACATAAAAGACGAAGTTTATACCAAAGGACTACTTCTAAACCCAGTTTCGTTATAGGTTTTCTCTCAATAACTTAATAGTTAGCAGTATAAGGGAAAATATAACATAGCAAAAAGGTACAAAACCCACTCCCTATAAATTTTAAAAGGTCGTTATAGGGGCAAAACACAATTGACCAATTAAATAAAAGTATGAAAACAAAACACGCTTTTAAATATCATAATCCCTATTTAGAACAACTTAAAGATTTCTTGTGGGCTACACTGATAACAATTTTATTCTTTGTATCACAAGCAATGGTTATGGATTTCTATTTGGGAAAACCAATATGACAGAAAAAGACATTGAAAGCTGGTTAAATAAAGGTTTATTAACAGATGATGAAGCAGATAGATTAAGACTTAAAATGATTGATAAAGACCGAGAAGCCGAGATAACAGAAGACCAAGAATTTAGGTGGGGAGAAGTTAGAGGTGATACTGATGATGACTGGTATTATGCCCAGCAATTAAAAAACAATGAGTGGTAAAAATTACAATAGCTTATTTCCAATTTAATCAGCCTGCTCTATCATTTTTAATAAGCGATGATCGGGCTGGCTAAATTGGACAAAACAAATGTCAGAAAAACAAAGTCAATTACAATTAGTAGAACAAGAATTTAAAAGAGAACTCAAAGGAAACGAAACAGCATTAAAAGCTCTTTTGCAAACAACATTTAAAGGATTTACTCCTGAACTTATGCAGAAAGCAGTATTTGAGGGAATGATGAGGGGTTTTACTTTTAAAGACTTCTTGCAAAAAGATGTCTATGCCATACCTTATGGTCAAAGTTATTCTTTAGTAACTTCAATAGACTTCTCAAGAAAAATTGCAATGCGTTCTGGTCTTGCTGGAAAGTCAGAGCCAAAATTTGTAGAAAATGAAAAAGGCGAATTAGTGTCTTGCTCAATTACAGTCAAAAGAAATGTTGATGGAGTGATTGGCGATTATACAGCAATGGTAAGGTTTGATGAATACAATACAAAGAGAAATTTGTGGCAGACAAAACCATATACAATGATTGCAAAAGTTGCCGAGATGCACGCATTGAGGTCAGCTTTTCCTGAAGAAATGGCTAAACAATTTATTCAAGAGGAATTACAAAGAGAGATAGTTGTTGCAAAAGAAGTTGTAAATGTAGATGAGTATAAAAAACAACTTGAAGCATCAATTTGTTTAGAGGAACTACAATCTGTTTATGCTAATATGCCAGTAAAAGCAAAAACAGAACTTAAAGGTCTTGCACAGAAAATGAGTAAAGACTTCCAAAAAGAAGTCAAAGAAAATGAAAACCCAAAAATTTCAAAATAGAGAAGAGTGGCTACAAGCCAGAACTGGCAAAATCACAGGAACTATACTCAAGGATATCATTACACTTCGCGGTACAGCCCCAAAAAAGGGCTTCTACCAGCTTATTGCAGACCGAGTGGCACTTCCAGCCGATGGCGAGAATGCAATGGACAGGGGCGTAAGATTAGAGCCTGAAGCTATAGAAAGATTTATGAAGCAAGAAAAGAAAAAAGTTGATACAAGTTTGATGATGTGGATTTCAGAAGAAAACGAAAGCATGGCAATTAGTCCTGATGGTGTAATTGGCGAAACAGGAGCAGTGGAAGTCAAATGTTTAAATTCTGCAAGCCATATTGAAGCTTGGCTAACTCAAAAAATACCAACAGAGCATTATTTTCAATCATTGCAATACTTCATAATCAATCCGAAGTTAAAATGGTTATACTTCGTATTCTATGACCCACGAGTACCAGCAAAAGATTTTTTCTTTATTACTCTTGAAAGAAAAGATTTAGAGGTGGAAATTGAAAAGTATTTAATTCAAGAGTTAGCAATACTTAAAGAAATAGAAAAAATAGTATTAGAATTAACTTTTTAAAAAAAATATGGAAAACTTAAATATAGAAAAATTTAATCCGACAATAATTGAATTAAACAGTCTTGTTGTAAAAAGCAAGGATGTAGATATATCAAATTTAGTAGAAGTAAAAGAAGTTAGAATTGAATTAAGAAATGCAAGAGTAGCAATTACAAAACAAGGCAAAGAATATAGACAGCAAGCTTTAGATTTTCAGAAGGCAGTAATTGCTAAAGAAAAAGAATTAGTGGCAATTATTGAACCTGAAGAAATAAGATTAGAGCAAATTGAGGAAAATGCAAAATTAGAAGAAGCCAAAGCAAAAAGAATTGCAGTTTTGCCAAGAAGAAAAGAAATGCTTGCAGAAATAAAAGATAATGTTGAAATAATAGATGACGAGATTTTGGAAATGGATGAGGTTGCATTTTCTGCATATCTTAACCAAAGAATATTTATTAAAAACGAGGCTGATAAATTGGCTCTTGAAGAAAGAGAAAGAAAACTCAAGGAAGAAGAGAATAAAATAATTAGAGAGAAAGAAATTAAAGAAGCTCAGGAAAAAGCGAGAATTGAAGAAAGGGAAAGAATGGAGAAACAAGAAATTGAAAGAAAAGTTAGAGAAGAATTTAATGCAAAGGCAGAACAGGCAAGAATACAAAAAGAGCAGGAAATAGAAAAAAAGAGGATTGAAAAAGAAAAAGTTGCCGAGCAAGAAAGGTTAGAGAAAGATAAAAAATATCAGAAATTTTTAAAAGATAATGGTTATTTGGAAAGCGAAAAAGAAAACTTTATTATTCAAAAATCTTCTTCTAAAATAATTCTTTTTAAGAAGGTTGGAGAAATAAACATTTAATTTTATGGCAGAAAAAATATTTGTGGAAGGATTATTTTATAAGCTACCCAGTGATAAAGCTCCAAAGTTTATCAAAGCGAATTTATCATTTAATGTTGTAAAATTTGTAGAATTTTTACAAGCACAACAGAATGAGAGGGGATGGGTAAATATTGATGTCAAAGAAAGCCGAGAAGGTAAAATTTACGCAGAAGTAAATACTTGGCAAGCAGAAAAAAAAGATGTGCCAGTAATTCAAGAGGGGCAATCATTTGAAGAGCAAATGAGCGCTCCAGCACAAGAGCCGACAAAGAGTGATGATAATAATTCAATAGACATAAAGGATATTCCTTTTGCCTAAAAATTATGGAAAATCAAAAAGAATATAAACAACGAACAGATTTACAAAACCGATCATTGCATAAATATTGCACTATGTTATCAGACACTCTTGTTGAAGGAGGTATAACTTATAAAAAGTTTTTAGAAATAATGGACGAAGTAGATATGTCTCCTGAAATAGTAAAATCAGTTTTTAGAGAATATGGCAGATTAAAATATGGTAAAAAAAGTACAGCAGACTTAACAACAAAAGAGATGATGGAAATATTTGATGAATTTACATCAAATATTTCTAAAATAGGAGTTTATGTTCCTTGGCCATCTCAAGATGAATTATACTATAAAAACAATTATAAAAACATATGAAATTTGAAAAAGGAAATTGTCATAATCCATATGGAAGACCAAAAGGAATTCCAATGAAACAAGAGTGGAAAGATAGAATGAGTAAAGTAAAAACTGGTATGAAGTATAAACCTATGTCTGAAATTGGAAAACAAAATTTAAGTAAAGCACATATGGGGCAAAAAGGTTATTGGACTGGCAAAAAAAGATTACATATGACAGGAGAAAAACATTTTGCTTGGAAAGGTGGGATAAGTAAAGATGATAGACATTATTTAAGAATTAGAAGAAATAGAAAATATAATGCAGACGGCTCACATACTTTTGGCGAATGGGAATTATTAAAAAAACAATATGGATTTATTTGTCCATATTGTAAAAGGCAAGAACCAGAAATAAAACTTACCGAAGACCATATTATTCCATTAAGCAAAGGTGGTTCAGATTATATTGAAAATATACAGCCATTGTGTAAAAGTTGTAATTGTAAGAAATATAATAAAATCATAGACTGGCCATCAAACGATCAAAACAATTTTCTAGAAACCTATAAATAACAAAAAATCTGGTGCTATTGGGGGTACGAAGTAATGGCGTATATAGTCTATGATTATATATAAAATTACACAACCATAGTCTGGATTTAATAATAATCAAAACCGATGAACCGCAAGAACAATAAAGCAAAATCTTGCGTAGAGTAGTGGATTAACTACTTACCTGAAGCCACGCGAAAGCGAAGGTATGGTAAAAAAGCCTGACTGATATGTCGGTTTACTAAAATTTATGAAACAATTAGACCTCAACACAATTAAACTTCCAGTTATAATCAGAGAACCTATAAGCCTTAAAGCTATAATCAGAAAGTTTATGGTAAGTTCGAATTTCGAGCAGGGACAGGTTTGGTATAAAAAACAGTTAGTAAGAGATTCTGGCAGATTTAGCCTGACATTACGGTTTAATAAAAGTAAGTAGTTGACAATCATTTTTAAAAGCGTATAATTAAGCTATAATAATTAGCTTGGAAACTAAAAGGGGTATCTTCTTCCAAGCGGGTATCCCTTTTAGTTGAAAAATATATGTTAGATAAAAGAAAATATAATGGTTCATTTAAAAAAGGTAATAAAATAAACTTAGGAAGAAAAACATCCGAAGAAACAAAAAGAAAACAAAGTCTTAGTATGATTGGTAAAAATTTGGGAAAAAAACGCACAAAGAAAACATTGGAAAAGATGTCTATTGCACAAAGATTGGAAAAGGGACACAACTGGAAAGGAGAAAATGCTTCAGTCGCTTCGAAACACAGATGGATTATAACATATTATGGGAATCCGCCTAAATGTGAAGATTGTGGAATGATTGGGAAAAAAACTGGTAAAATTATAAAACAATGGAATATTCAATGGTCTAATTGCGACCATAAATATCGTAGAGTTAGAGAAGATTATAGGGGCAGATGTCAGAAATGCCATTGGAAATATGATGGTCACGCTGAAAAATTAAGTAAAATGATGAAGGGTAAAAGACCAAAGCAGTTCATAGAATATTTGACTGGTATAAATCAAACAAAGGTTAAAAATAACGGAGTGCTCAAAGCTCCCCAGTCGCCAGCTATTAGTGCGACTTAAATAAAAAGATATGTATAAAAGAAAAAAAATAAATCCTAATCCACAAAACATAGATAAGTTCAATTGGTTTTATGATAGAGGGAATTACCTAGAGTTTATTCACGAAGTTAGAGATAAAAATGGTAATTTTATCCAGACGGATATTTTTAAAGTAAAAATAAACAAATTAAGTAATTTTTTAGTAAATTTACAATAACCTAATCTCCTCCCAGCCAGAGGATAAAATAAAATGAGAATACCAGATATATCTATTTTGGTAATGCCACCATTTGAAGTAAATGGACAGTGGTATGAAGTTTTTCACGGTGTGGTTAGAAAAATATTTTATGGTAAAATTGATGTTATAAGAACCATAGAATATAATTGGGAAGAAAATAAAGATTTAGTAAATGAAATTTTATATTATAAAATTAATAAATAACCCTATGCTAAACTTAATTAAAAAATTTATAAATAAAATAGTGGACTTCTTTAGCTGGGATTTCGGCAACTGGTGGGGAAGTGATAAAGATATAAAAGCAATGTGGCGTAATTTATGGAATTAAAAAATAAAACTTATGATACAAAATATTCATTATTTTAAAGATTTTAATTGTGTGAATTGTGAAAAAATAACAAGACAATCTACAACATCAGGAACTCCTGAAAGTGAGAGGTTGAGTACATTATGCACAAATAATTGTCCTGATTATAATGGAATGGAAATTTTACACAAAGAAAATTGTACTTGTGAATGCCACCAACTAAAAAATATAACATCACATCTTTGTTTTTGTTATAGAAAATGTAAATGTCAAGATGAACGAGAAAAATTAATTACAGAAATTGAAAACTTAATAACAGAAGAAATGCTAATCTGTCATCACGAGAATACCCCAACAAGTCGCTTAACAAGTTTAGTAATGGCAATTAAAAACCTAAAATCTTAAAATTATGAATATATTTTGTAAAATATTTGGGCATAAATATGTGCAATGGAATTGGTGGGATAAAGAAACAGAACAATATACATACAAAAAATTTGATTATTGTTTGAAATGTGGAAGATATAAATTACAAAGGGAAAAATTTAATTCAGTAAATTTAAATGACACCAAATCAAACACAACAACAATTCTATAATTATTTACAAACCAATTTGCATAGTTTAGGAGATAAGTTGCATAGTTTACAGAATATCAAAGGAACTTATCTTGTACATTGTGTGGTGGGATTGGTGGTAATAATTATAATCTGCATTTTAATAGCAAATAAAATAAGTAAAAAATAGATGAGAAAATCTAAAAACAATTCTGCCTATAAGAAACGCTTATGGCGATTAGTCAGCGAGTATGTCAGGCGTAAAGATGCTGATAGTAATGGCTATGTAAAATGTATCTCTTGTGGAGTTAAGAAACATTATACTGAACTTGATGCGGGGCATTATTTACCCAAGAGTAAAGGAAACTGTATTATGTGGGAAATTAAGAATATTCATCCTCAGTGCACCTATTGTAATCGCTATATGCACGGCAATCAAAATCCTTATGCTTTAGCACTTATAGATATATATGGTCAAGAGATTTTAAAAGAGCTTGAATGGAAATCTCACCAAACTTGCCCTATGAACGAGTTAGATTATTTAAAACTAATAGAGTTTTACCAAAACAAATTAAAACAATTAAATGAAACTTTGTAAATATTGTAAAAAAGAATTGTTACTAACTAAAAGCACTGAAATCATTAAACTATATTGCAATGATCGTTGTAAAAGATTATTCAATGCTAAAAGAGTTAGTTTGTTAAGGAAGATTAGAAATTTGAAAAGAATTATTAACCCTTGACACTAGTTTATTAAAAAAGTATTATTAAATATAAATAATAAAAAAATATGGCAACAATAAAACAAAATTTATTGAAAGATAAAAACCAAACTCCAGAAGCATAGCCTTTTGGTTTTTTTATATGAAAATTTATTTAAGAAACAAAGAAAATTTTAATAAAGAAACAATAGAATTTTACGAAAATAATTTTGATATTGTAGAAGAAAAAGATGCAGATATAATTATGATAAATGATTTTGAGTCAATTGAGACAGATAAGATTGTGGCTTGTAACAGCACAGGAAAAGATCATATAAAAGCAAAAGAAATAATAAGTTTAAGAGGAGAGGATCTATCTGACTTAACTGCAGTAGCTGAACTTACACTAGGAATGGCTATTTATTGCACTAGGATTTTTAAAAAAGAAGAGGTAAGAGGCAAGACTTTAGGAATAATTGGATATGGAAGAATTGGAAAACAATTTGCATATTATGCAAACGAACTTGGAATGAAGTTTGATTATTATGAAAAAGAAGATTTAGATAAAAAATTAGAATATGTTTTACAAAATTCAGACATTATTTCTCTGCATATCACATCAGACGAATCAAACAGAAACTTTTTTAAAAGAGAGCATTTTGAAAAAATGAAAGATGGAGCAATATTTTTGAACTCGGCAAGGCCATGGCTAGTAAATCAAGAAGACTTTTATTGGGCATTAGAAAACAAATTATCTGGCGCTTGGGTAGATTTTAATATGCCATTTGTAGAAAATTTAGTTACGACTCCACATATAGGGGGAGGAACTTTTGAGAGCAAGAAAAAGAGTGAGTTAATTTTAGCTAATAAGTTAAAAAAACTTTATGGAACAACAAGATAAAAAAGTTAGAATATTCTTTTTACAAAAATACCAAAAAGAAGATAAAAGATTACAGGAAGAGCAAAATAATATTTTAAGATGGAATACCAGATTGACTATTTGGGCTACTATTTTTGGAGGATTGGCTATGTTGTTTCAATTTATTCAGATTATAGTAGATATAATATTAGTAAAGTTTTCAAGATGATAAAAAAGGATTGTAAATTCTGTAAAAAAGTATTTAGTGTTTATCCTTATAGAAGGGAAAAGGCAATTTTTTGTTCTTATAAGTGTTTAGGACAATGGAGTAAGGAAAACTTATCTGGTGGAAAAAGTCTATTATGGCAGGGCGAAAAAACAAATTATTATAATCTTCATAAAAGGTTAGTAAAATATTTTGGTCATCCCAAACAATGCGAGCATTGCGGAAAAATAGGAATAAAAGAAGGTAGAAGGTGGAATATAGAATGGGCATTAAAAAGGGGCGAAGAGTATGAATATAAGATAGAAAATTTTTTACATCTTTGTAGGTTTTGTCATAAAAAATATGATTGGGTAGATTTGGGTAATAGAAATAAACTTGGTGAATTTGTTGTTATATATGAATAATATAATTTGTTTTATTCCTGCCAGGGAAGGAAGTAAGAGTGTCCCCCACAAGAACATAAGATTGCTTAATGGAAGACCACTCATAAGTTACACTATTGAGCAGGCTTTTAGGGCAGGAATAACAAGGGTAATTGTAAATTCTGATAGTGAAAAGTATTTAGAAATTGCAAAAGAATATGGAGCAGATGTTATGTTAAGACCATCAGAATTGGCAGGAGATAAAACATCAATGTTTGAGGTTTTGAAAAATGAAATTACAAAGATTGACCCAGTGCCTGACATAGTTATGCTATTATCAGCAACAGTTCCTTTTAGGGAAAACATAATTGTAAAATCGGCAATTTCATTTTTTATAAATAATTTAGATAAATTTGATTCTTTAATTTCAGTACAGAAAGTGCCGAATGAATATAACCCAGCACAAGTTATTGTGAGTAGTCAATTTGGACTAATAATGGCAGATGGTAAGCAGATTAAAGATAGGATTACTTCAAGACAACAATATCCAGATGCTTATGTTACTAGCCAAGGAATTTATATTTTTAAAACAAGCAATTTAGAAAAAGGGAGTATGTATGGGGAAAGGACAATGTTACTGGAATGCAATAAAAGTATTGATATAAATACTTCAGAAGATTGGCAAAAATGTGAAGATTATTTAAAATCAAAATAAATGCAAATATTAGCCGACATCGGAAAAAATTTTATAGATCACGATTGGAAAAATGGAGCAATGACGGTTCCATATTATGCAGAAAGAGCTGTAAAACTTATAAAAGAAGTAAAACCTGCAGGAGCAGATGTGGCCAAGTTTCAAACCCATGTATTTGATGATGAAAGATATTGTAGAGATAAATCAAGACATGAATGGATTAAATTTAATGAGAGTATAACACCTATTACTTTTTGGGAAGAATTGAAAAGAGAATGTGATAGGCAAGATATTGAATTTATGACAACGCCTATGAGCAAAATGGCGGCTCAAAAAGTAAACCATTTAGTAAAACGATGGAAAGTAAGTAGTGCTGATATTACAAACTTTGACTTATTGGAATATTTAAAAAGCACAGATAAGCCAATTATACTATCAACTGGAATGAGTACCGAGCAGGAGGTGAACATGGCAGTTAAATTTTTAGGAGAACAAATTGAACTAATAAACTATTGTGTGAGTATTTATCCTTGTCCTATTTATAAAATAAACTTAATGAATTTATTAAAATTAGGTTCAAAATATAATTTGCCTGTAGGATTATCAGACCATAGTCTTTCAACTGAAGTTCCTGCATTGGCAGTTAAAATGGGTGCAGTTGCAATTGAGAAACATTTTACACTTGATAGGAATGCTTTTGGCCCTGATCATAAAGTATCACTTCTACCAGAAGAATTTAAACAAATGGTCGGCCTCTGCCGTTTGGCAGAAGAACAAGGTGAAAGCCTTGAAGAAGAAAAATTAAATTGGCAAAAATTTAGAATTAATAATTAAAATATTATGCTAAAAAAAACTTTTGAATAATTAAGTGAATTAGATAAAATTGTTGGTGATTTATTTAAAGAATATCCAAAATTATTAAATGGTAAATTTGGTTATACTTATACAAAATTTGCTAAAAAGAATTATTATCCATTATTAAAAGAGCTTCAAGAAAAAATATCTGATATTAATCTGGAAAATGCAATGGTAGATGGCAAAACTAAAGAATTGCTTTATGAAGGAGAAGGTCAAGAAAAGACATATAAATATGACAAAGAGGGGGCAAAAAAAAGAAATAAAGAAAACAGAGAATTAGTTGATGAGTTTAATGAAAAAGAAGTAGAAGTTGAGCCATTTATTACAACTGATATTCCAGAAGAGTTAAGCGAATATCAAAAAGAATTATTAACAGGTTTAATTATTTAAAAATATGAGTTTTGAAATTAAAAAAAATAAAGAATCGGTAATTATTTGTGCCACAGGATCGGGCTGGGAGCTTACTCCACAACAAAGTGAAAAGATTATTTATGCATTAAATGATTATGTAAATATAGAAAAATACGGTCTAAAACCAGATGTGTTATTTATAATGGATGTTTTAGACGAAAAGCCACAAATAGTTAGTAGTATAACCAATTTAGGAGAAATTGTAATGAGGATAAATAAAATGAAAGTTCCATTAATTGCTCCATTTAAATACGAAGAGATTCCATTATCAGAAGCATTTCCAATTGAAGAGTGTGTAAAAGTATTTGGAATGCCATATTTTACAAATACAATTTGTTATATGATTGCTTATGCTTTATTAAAAGGAGCAAAAGAGATTGAATTATATGGAGTAAATCAAGCAGGATCACATGAATACACAGAAGAAAGAGGTGGTGTTGAATATTGGCTTGGTGTTGCTAATGGTTTAGGAGTAAAAATAACTATTCACGGCAAAGATAGTCAATTAATTAAATACAAAGGGAGATATGGAAACAACATTCTTTATGGTTATCTTCAAAGTTTTGAAGATATTATGATAGCAAAACAAAAATTTGGAGGAATGGTTATTAGAAAATTATTAGCACCTCAACCACCAATGTCTCGTGTGGTTAGGAAAATAAATTAATATGACACTATTACAATTATATTTACATTTTAAAAACTCTCCTGAGTCAACTTGGATTATGCAATGGCCAAATGCTCAAAGATTATATGACTTTATATTAAAAAATCCAATTGAAAGAGTTTTAGGATTAGGAACTGGCATTGGTTTATCAGATGCGGTAATTGCTTTAGCTTGGGAGCACAAAGGAATAAAAGGACACATAGATAGTATTGAGCAATATGATAAGTGTATAAAATTAGCCAATGAATTAATTCCTGTAGAATTAAAAGAATATATTGAAATACACAAGTCAGAACCTGAAGTCTGGAGTACTCCCGAAATTCCCTATCAATTCTTTTCAGTGTATAAAACATTACCAGAACCGCCAGAGGGCGGATGGGAGCTTATCTGCAACGATGGGCCATCTCCCTTTATGGAAGGAGAAAACTATTTAGATCTTCCAAACGGAACTATTCAAAAAATGATACTTGAAGACAAAATAAAAGTCGGCATCAAAATTATTTATGACGGAAGAGTTGTTTCATTAAAAATTCTTGAAAGATATCTTGGAGACAATTTGTCATTATTATTTATTCCACCAAGAGGAGAAGATTTTGTGGTATTAGAAAGAAATGATAAACCATTAATAGTTAGAGATGATAAATTAGATGCCATGAGAAATCAAACAACATATTTTTCTCCAGCAAAGAGTATAAAAAATGAAATTATAAAATAAAATGCCTACTGGAGTTTATTTAAGAAACAAAAAAGATGTAAAGTATGGGATGACTGGAAAGAAAAATCCTAACGCTCATTTTAAAAAAGGACACAAACATACATTAGAAGTAATAGAAAAAATGAGTATAGCTAAAATAGGCAGTGTTTGTTCTAAAAAAACGAGAAAGAAGTTAAGTATAGCTCATAAGGGTAAAAAATTTACACAAGAACATTGTAAAAATCTAAGTGGTGCAAGATGTTATTTTTGGAAAGGTGGAATTTATAATTATGAACGAAAATTATGGCTTAATAGACAAAGGAGAATAAAAAAAGCGGGCAATGGTGGTTCTCATACTCAAGAAGAGTGGCAAAATTTAAAGAAAGAATATAATTTTATGTGTCTATGTTGTAAAAAATTTGAACCAGAAATAAAACTAACATTAGATCATATAATTCCTATTTCAAAAGGGGGAACTGATAATATAGAAAATATTCAACCACTTTGTAGGAGTTGTAATAGTAAAAAATATAATAAGATTTATGAAAAAGATTTTATTTCCAGCGACAAATAGGGTTCACATAGCAAGACAGCAGATACTGTTGAGAGAGTTAAAAAATAAATTTGATGTTGATATTCAAGAATATAAGTCAGAACACAAAGACACTTTAAATGTTGTTGCAGACATTGCTAATCATTTTAGAAAAGTTTTAGATAATAAATATGATTTAGCAATTATAAGAGGAGATAGATTTGAGATGTTGCCAATTGCAATGTTATATGCTTACAAAGGAATACCAATAGCCCACATAGAAGGAGGCGACCAAAGTGGTGCAATTGATAATAAGGTTAGATATGCTATAACAAGTTTATCAGATATACACTTTTCTACAAATAAAGAGAGCTTTAAGAGATTAATATCAATGGGAACAGATCCAGATTTGACATTTAATTTTGGAAGCTTGGATGTTTCTTACGCAAAAACTGTATTGCCTAAAAGGTTAATTGAAGAACCTTATATTATTGTCTGTCACCATCCAATGCTTAACGAGGATGTAAAAGTATTAGAAAAGGTTTTAAAGGAATTTGAAAAGTGATATAATAATAGTATGGGATTTAAAAAAGGACACAAAATGTTTTCAGTTATATTTATAGAGAGTAAGGTTAAAACACTAGAAGATGCTGAAAACTATCAAGAGTTTTGGAATATAAATAATGGCAGAACATTATGTAAAAATTGTCATAGAAACACCCTTAAATTATGAAGTATAAAATTATCAGAATAAAATCTAATTCAGACAACGGAACACCTTACGGAAGTGAGGAATACTCTTCAGAGGATTATATTAATCTTTTAAGATACGCCTCTTGTCTTATCGGTAATAGTTCTTCATTTTTAAAAGAATCATCAATTTTTGGAACACCCGTAGTGAATATCGGGAAAAGGCAACAAAATAGATTAACTTCAGAAAATGTAGTAAGCGTGCCATTTGATAAAAATAAAATAAGAACTGCAATAAGAATGCAATTAGATTCAGAAAGAAAACCATCAAAGATATATTATAAACCAGCAACAAGCTATAATATTGTGCAAGAAATAAGTAAATTTTTAAAAGTATGAAACATTTAGTTATTGGTACAGGTGAAGTAGGAACAGCAATAAGTAAGATATTTCAATGTGATATTGTTGGTAAAGTTGAATCATTCAATAGTAATTTTAGTTTTGACATTATCCATATTTGTTTTCCTTATTCAGAAGACTTTATTGACGAAGTAAAACGATACCAAGAGTTATATAAAGTAAAATATACGATTATACATAGTACAGTTCCAGTCGGTACATCAAGAAAGTTAAATGCAATTCACAGTCCTATATTAGGAATACATCCGTATTTAGAAGAAAGTATTAAAACATTTACTAAATATTTAGGTGGAGAAAATGCAAGCGAGGTAGCTGATGAATTTAGAAGAGCAGGAATGAAGGTTTATATTACAGATAAATCAGAAACAACAGAACTAATGAAAATATTATGCACTACTAAATATGGATTAGATATTGAATGGGTAAAAGATGTTAAAGATCAATGCAATAAATACAAAGTTCCATTTGAATTTTATTCACTATGGACAGATAATTACAATATGGGTTATAATAAATTAGGGCAATCACAATTTACAAGACCAAACTTGATTCCTATTAAAGGAAAAATAAAAGGTCATTGTGTAAGGCCAAATTTAGAATTATTAGAAACAAAATTTACTAAATTATTAAAAGAATTTATTATGGATACAGAAACAAAACAAGAAGAACCAAAAGAAATTATTGATCCAGCAGAAGCAAATGTTTGCGATGCTTGTGCTTAGAAATATGAAAAATACAGGATATAAATTTATTAAAGGTAATATTGCATGGAAAAAGAAACTTGATAATTTTTATGCTAAAAGTTTACCAAATAATTGAATGTCAGAAGTAAAGCAAAAAAAAGCATTAAAGAATATAGGGAAATATAGAACTGAACAACAAGCTTTAGAATCTGTCAAATACAGTCCATCTTACGCTAAGTCTGGTTTAATCAAAAGAACAAAGAGTTGGCAGAATTTAATTCAAAAATATTTACCAGATAACAAATTATTGAAAGTTCATCAAGAAGGATTGGAGGCAACTAAACAACAAGGAGTCGGCGGAATGGCAATAGGATTAAAAAATGGTGAGGTAGAATCTATGGGACACACAGACATTAACATACCCGATTATCCAACACGGCATAAATATCTTGAAACCGCTTATAAGATAAAGGGTAAATTTCCAAAAGAGAATAGTGTAGGGGTAGCAGTACAATTTAACTTTAAAGAAGACAAAGAAAAATATGCGATTTAAAGACTTCATAGAAGAAAATTTCCTTATTGATGAGCCAAAGAGTGGCCAACTGGTTGAATTTAAATTAAGACCAGTGCAATTGAAATATTATGAAGAACTTGTAAGAGATTATGACATTGAAAAGCAAGGACTAACAAATCCGGTCAGAGAAATAATATTAAAAGCCAGAAAAGAAGGATTTACAAGTTTGATTTTAGCCTTATTTGCAGTAGATGACTTAATGAGTGACAACCCAACAGAAACTCTTGTAATAAGCTATAAAGACGATGCAACACAGACTTTTAGAAAGAGGTATAAAAACTACATTACATCTTATGGAGCAAAGAAATTAGGCTACACAGTAGAGCAGATACAGAAAGAACCACAGATTCTTGATAAAGTAGCAAAACAAATGTTATCAGTTGATAGCACAGAGTTTGAATTAAAACATAATAAAGCACACTTTTATTGTGGAACAGCTTCGGCCCGAGTAGGAGGTAGAGGAGGAACAGTTCAGAAGTTATTATTTTCAGAAGCAGCATTTTATCCTGACAAGAAGGAGATGAGGGCCAAAGAAGTTATTGAAGGAACAGCAAACCAAATGGATAAACAAGCAGGTTTCATTTTCGTAGAAAGTACAGCGAATGGTGATATGAATCATTATGCAAAGATGTGGCAGTTAGCAGAATCAAAGCAAAGTAGATACAAAGGTAGATTTTATGGTTGGAGAGAGTTTTACACAGAAGAACAATTTGAGATTATAAAATCAGAGTTTACTGATAAGAGAATGATACCTCAAGAATATCCTGAAACACCGCAAGAGGCATTTTTAGCCTCTGGCGATAGATTCTTTGATCCAACTATATCTAGTAACTTAAAGATAGAAACTCCTTTAGTAATGGGTAAATGGTGCTATTATGGTGATTTTAAACCAGGGCATAGATATGTATTGGGAGCAGATGTGAGTGAAGGAGTAAAAAGACACAATTCAACAATAGTTGTGCTGGATATGGATGCAAATTTTATAGTCAATGGTATGAGTATTCAGAAACCAAAAGTTGTAGCTGTATATGCAAATAATGAGATAGCACCTGATTTACTAGCTTATGAGATTAAAAATGGTGGATTAAGATATGGAAACTGTATGGCAGGAGTAGAAAGAAACAATCACGGATTTGCTACATTAACAATTTTAAAAGAAATATATTTTAATATTTATAAAGACGAACATAACAAATTGGGTTGGCATACTAATTTAGCTAGTAAACCAAAGATGCTACACGACTTGAGGACAGCAATACACGAGGGGCTAATAGAAGTTTCAGATCAAAGTTTAAGACAAGAGATTATTTCATTTCCGTCATTAGAATTAAATACAGCTAATGTTGATGAAGAAGATGAAACAGTCGGTCATTATGACAGGACAATAGCTTTAGCTATTGCTTGGCAGTTGAGAGCTATGGCAATGCCTGGAACTATTGGACAATTAAAAGATCCAGATTTTAAAGATAAAAGTTTTGATAGATTTGCATCTTTTAATGAATTATTTTAATAAAATTAAATAAATAAAAACTTATGGAAGAAAAAAGCGAATTGTTAAAAACAAATGAAGAAGCTATAGATAAGCCAAATTATTCTCCTGATGAAGAGATATACAGGAGTAATTTAATTAAGCGAATGGATGCAGCTAAAATTAATCGTGATGTAGGACACGAAGAGTTTGACGGTATGGATTATATAACCCATTACGAATCAAACGAAAGATTAGCTAATACAAGTCTTCAGCCAAAAAAGAATAAAGAAGACACTAATTTCCAATCAGGAGTAATCAGGCAGAAGTTATTTGCATTGTTATCAGCAGTAACTAATCTTGATTTAAGAGGAGATATTTCTGCATTTGATGTTGATGGATTAAAGATTCAAGCATTAGGAGATGGAATGGAAGATATAATTTTAAAGACAAATGAGTTAGATACAGACGATGAGAAGAAAATGTTGAGACATTATGAGTTGTTAAAACACGGAACAGTATTTGTGGAAGAGCAGTGGGATGAGAAATTTAAAAAGATTAAAAAAGCTAATAAAAAATTTAATGGAACTATAAAAGGATTTAATTATACAGAAAATTTAAAGAAAGCATTCGCAAGACCAACGAGAAATATTATCCCTGGTATTAATGTTTATTTAGGAGATATAACAAAATATGATATTCAAGATCAACCTTATGTATTTACGGTTGATGTTAAGCCATATAGCGAAGCTAAAGCTATATTTGGTAAATGGGAAAGATGGGAAAATGTGCCTAGAAAGATTGAAAGAGTTGCAAGTGATAGCCAATCAGAATTAATTAATAAGGATTGGACATTGTTGCAAAATAGTGAGGGTAGTGTGGAAATAATAAGATATCAAGATAAGTGGAATAATGAGTTTGCATTACTTCTTAATGGAGTTTTAATGACACCTGTTGGTATGCCGTTTTCATGGGAATACGATGATTATAATATTAGCCAGCAAAATCTTGAGCCAATACACGCTAAGTTTGCTTATGGAAAATCATTAGTAGCAAGAACAAAAAACAAAGTTGCATTACTTGATGAGATGTTAAGGTTAGCAGTTCTTAAAACACAAAAGTCTTTTATGCCACCATATTTGAATATATCAGGTAGAGTTGTATCTAATAGAGTATTTATGCCAGGAAAGATTAGTTATGGCATTCCACCAAATAGTTTAGTACCAATAAATGAAAAAGACTCTCAAGGAGTAACACAAGCAGAATTAGCAATGATTAAAGAAATTCAAGAGAGTATAAACAATGAAACGACATCTCCAACATTTTCAGGACAACAAGCATCTGGTAATCCTACAGCTACAGAGATTGTAGAATTGCAAAGACAAGCTAAAATGATGCTTGGTCAAACTATATTTGCAATATCAATGCTCGAATGGAAACTTGAATGGTTAAGATTAAAGAATTTATTAGTACATTGGTTTCAAGAAGAAGACTCAGTTGTTGATGAAGCAAGAGGAGTATTAAAATCAAAATATAGAAAGGTTACAACAGACACAACAATTGATGGAGAGGGAGTTGGTAAAAGAATAGTTATACCATCAAAAGAAATCCCATCTAGTGAAACTATAATGCAAACTGAAGATATGTTGAGCGAAGAGCAAGGAATGCCAATAAGATTGATATTTTTAAATCCTGAAGAAGTATGTAGTGCTAAACTTATTTGGCAAATTGTAATTAGACCAAAAGAAAGGAAAACAAGTGAAACAAGTAAATTATTATTTAGGGCATTTGTTGCTGATGCATTGCCTTTAGGTGCTAATATTCAAGAATTACAACAAGAACTTGCATCAGTATGGGAAAAAGACCCGACAAAACTATTTGCTCCAAATCCAGCTCCAGCAGGTATGAACCCAGATGGAACGCCAATAGTTCCAGAAGCAGGAGAAAATACAGTTTCTCCAAGAGTTAAAATGCCAAATGAAATAGGAAATCAATTAAAAACAGAATTAAAAGCTAGGATATAATATGCCAAAAGAAATAAAAGACAACAGTTTAAAATTGATAAGACATCTTCTTGGGTCTATTGATTTATCAGACATTGAAGCTAAACAAGATAGAAAGGATATGTCAGAAGCAGATAGGAAAGCATACTGTGCTGCTATATTTGCTGTATGGCCAAGATTAGAAAAAGACATTAAAGAATTTCTTTACGATCAATTAATGTTTTCATCTAATGAAGCAGAAACTTGGGAAAGAGTAATATTTGGTAGAGGTAGTTTTAATGGTATGGATTTATTATTTGAACACTGGAAAAAAGCAGTAAGTGAACATCAAGTACCAGAAGAAGGAGAATTCAATAAAAATAATCCTATAAGTGAAATATGAACACAAAATCAGAATTTTTATTAATAATAGCATTTTATATAATATGCCCAATTCTAATGTTTGTTATGGCTTGTGCTGGAATTAGTTTTGGTAATTGGATAGACAGTTTTATTAAATAAATGGTCGGCTAATAATAGCTTAATTATCGGCTCACATTTCCGTTAAAATGTGTAAATTAAATTATTAAAAGCTAAAAATTATGAGTCAAAAAATAATCAATGATATGGGAGAGGAAATTGAAGTTTTTACCAATGAGGAATTGGAAGCTCAAAAAGAATCAGCAATTGAAGATTATAAAACAAATAATCCAGATAAGACTGATGAACTAACAAAACTTCAAGAAGATTTACAAACTAAAGAAGAAGAGTTATCAAAGTTTAAAAATAAAGATTTAAATTTTACTAACTTAAGAATTGCTAAAGAAAAAGCAGAATCAGAGATTGACAAACTTAAAACTTCAATTGATGATAAAATTGGTATAGCTAAAAAAGAAATATTGGAAGGCGTAATGAAAGAGCATTACAATGATACTATAAAGAACTTAGTAGGAGATGACAAAGACTTATTAGCAAAGGTTGAATTACAATATAAAAGATTAGCTGATACAGCTTCTACAAAAGAAGAAATAAGCAAAAAAATAAATGATGCTTATATCTTAGCAACAGGAGATGTAAGGTCTAATGTTGATATGGGAGCATTTTCCTCTGGTGGAGTTGGGAGAATTAAAGTTGACACAAAGTCTCCATTATCTCAAGAAGAAAAAGACTTTACTAAAAAGTTAGCAGCAGCTGGAGGTTTAAAGTTAGAAGATAAAGATTTTATAAGTAAAAAATAAATCTATGACAATACAAAAATGTGAAATTTGTGGTGAAGAAAGTAAGGCTCTTCACTTGCATATGAGAAAACATAAAAATAATAATACTACCGAAACAAAAGAAGTTAAAGTAGAGCAGGATGTTCCAGTTGTAACTCCTCCAGTAGAAACAGTTTCTATTAGTAAGAAAGAATGGGAAGATGTACAGAACCAATTAAAAATGCTTTATAATGTTGCAGATAAAGGTAGAATATATAATTATGAAAGTAAGGGAGCAGAAAAAAAACCATTTAGAGTTAAGTTATCAGTATATAGCAATAGTATAGTAATTGGTTGGAGGACTATGAAAGATGAATTAATCAAACATCCTCAGACAGGTAGAACTGTTGGAGAAGTGCAAGAGTATGAATTATTATTACTTGATAATAGTGGAGTAGAAAGTAAAGTTATAATTAATGGGTACTCAGCATTTTCAGATGCAAGATATAGCGAAAGAGTTGAAGTAGAAGTAGTAAGTAAAAAAGAAGATTGGCAAGGCAACTATACATTTGATGTTATTCTGCCAGACAACAGAAGAATATCTATTGATAGCAGATTTGTTAATTAAACAATGAAACAATTTATTGGTGCAAAGAAAATTAAATTAATAAAAGAAACAGAGGAAAAAACTACTGGAGGTTATCCTATAACAAAAATAATT
>Ga0208958_1000525_pt1 | contig 45707 bp, 44 predicted proteins | sample RifOxyB1_FD_184032 | JGI IMG/M metagenome (GOLD analysis project Ga0208958, IMG submission 184032) | Soil microbial communities from Rifle, Colorado - Rifle Oxygen_injection B1 (SPAdes) | ecosystem: Environmental > Terrestrial > Deep subsurface > Rock core/Sediment | place: Rifle, Colorado...
TCAATAATTATCTTAGAAGTTTTTCCTTGAATTTTGAGTTTTATAGTTTCTCTTCTAATTATTTCTCTCTTCAAATTTGTTCACCTCCCTTTTAAGGGAGTGTAACAAATGTTATGAACCTACACACCAATCTTTTGATAGTTAATCTTATAAACTTAATTTATTATATATAAACTAGGTATAAATGGGAGAATAAAGGGGTGAATAAATGGGCTATGATTATAATGAATCTGAATTAAATGAACAAAAAAAGGTTCTTGAAGGAAATATTAGTCTTGCATTAGATTCTTATGATGCTATATTTTCTGATTTTGATCCTAGGCCTTATTCTGAAAGATTGATTTCTGATGATTTTTTAATTGAATGTAGGAGGGCTGTTCATAATAGAAAAGGAGTTGAGCAATTAAGATTGCTAATTCCTAGCCATATGAGAAAACCTAATGATGAAATTCATATTAAGAAAAGATTAAAAGAGTATTTTAGAAAACATTTAATAGAGTCTAAAAGAGACATAACTTCTATAAGGAAGGCTGGTTTTTTGTGGTTCTTTTTGGGGTCTATATTACTAGTTATTAGCACATTGCTTTATGAATATAAAATTGCGGTTCAGGGAGCATTTAATTTTGTTTTTGATTTTTTATTTATAATTTCTCAGCCTGCTGGATGGTTTATATGCTGGGAAGGTCTTGATAAAATATTTGTTTCTGCTAATCCTAAACTTGAAGATTATAAGTTTTTTAAAAAAATGGAAAATGCAGAAGTGTATTTTTTAAATTATTGATTTATTATGGAGATTTGTGTCTTAGCTTCTGGTTCTTCTGGAAATTGTTTTTATATTGAAAAAAACAATAATGCTATTTTAATTGATGCTGGAATTTCTACAAAACAGATTGTAAACAGACTTTTTTCAATTGGAAAAAATCCTTTGAATGTAAAGGGAATTTTTATTACACATGAGCATTCTGATCATATAAAAGGTGCTGATGTTTTTGCAAGAAAGTTTAAGATTCCTATTTTTGCAACTGGAAAAACAATTGATAGCTGTAATCTTTGTTCTAATGAAGATTTTATAAACAAAATTAGAAATAATGAAACTGTTAATTTTTGTGGCATGGATATTGAATCTTTTTCAAAATCCCACAGAGCTGTTGATCCTGTTTCATTTAATATTTATGACAAAAAGAAAATATCAATTATGACTGATATTGGTTATGCATGTCAAAATGTTGTTGATAATGTAGGTAATTCTGATTTGCTTTGCTTAGAGTCTAATTATGATCCTGAAATGCTGAAGAATGGGGGTTATCCTCATTTTCTTAAGAAATGGATAGAGAGCGATATTGGACATTTAAGCAATGGAGATTCTGCAAAATGTGTTTTTGAAAATTCATCTTCTAAACTCAAGTATCTGGTTTTATCTCATTTGAGTAAAAATAATAATCATCCTGATGTTGCTATGAGGAGTTTTCAATTATTAAAAAAGAAAAATTCTTTTCCTAAAATCTTTGTTTCTGAAAGAGAAAGACCTACTGCTATTTTTAAGATTTGAAGAGGTTATTCTTTTTGACTAATATGCTTTATTAATGTGAAAATTTATATAGCTTTCTCATGCTCAGCTTCTCAATTTTGTTTAGTAATGCATATTAAACTATAGTAAATGAAATTAATTTTTGGACATTTTAATTTCATTTCCTAAATACCAAGGAAAAAATTTTGTCCAAAAATTTATTTCCGTTGGTATAAATAAATAAAATGAAATACTTATTTGTTTTTAACTCTAATGAGATTAAAGAAAATATTTTGGTTGTCTCCAAAATTGTTTATGGATTTTGGATGAGACAGAAATTTATTTTCTGTAGACTTGTCCTCCAAAATGACTTGTAAACCTATGCTTTTAGTAGTATAATTTAATCTATCCTAGAAAGTAGACAATTGCGAATAAAGATGCTAGAATTAATAGAATTATTAATTGTGTAATAGTGCTTCTTTTTAGGTTAGTATGCCCTTGTATTTTTGAATGGAATTTTAAAAACCTTGCAAATGCTTTATTTTTCTTTAATTTTGTTTTATAACCAAGACTTATAATGTCTGGAAGAATTCCCATAAATGCGCCTAAGGCCATTTTTTTGCTGTCAAATAATGTATAGAGGCTTAGGATCATTAATACTGCAAGAATATGATCTACTGTAACCCATGCTTTTGCAAATTTTGTTAGGGTTGCTTCTCCTGTTGTTTCAAATTTCTTTTTATCCCATTTTGGATCCCAGTGGGGGAACATATCAAATACAAAATGTAGGCTAAAACTGATTACCATTATTAGCAATATTGAGTTGAATTCTTCTCCTATTAAACTTCCTACAAGGGCATGAATTATAGCTAACATCTTAAAAGATCTTTTTGTAATCATAATAGCTAAAATTGGTTTAAATACCTTGCTTTTAAGTGTATTTTAAACATTAGAATTAATCAGTTTTATTATATGCTTTTAATTATATATATGCTTTAAAAGTAAGGAAGATTTTTTTAGATATAAAAATTGAGGTATTATTATACAAATGGGGTTATTTTCGATATTTAAACTGAGCAAAAGAGTATATTTCCCTGGATGTAATCTTTATTTTAAGAACAAAAGTCATTTAGAGACTTATTCTGATATATTGTACAAAATAGGGATAGATTTTAAGTTCGTTGAAAAGAAGATTTGTTGCGGTTTGCCTGCACTAGAACTGGGTTATGATAGTGAGGCTAGAAAGATTGCTAGAAGGAATTTTGAAATTTTTAAGGAAGAGAACATAGGTGAAATAATAACTAGTGATCCTGGTTGTTATAAGATGTTTTTAAAAGATTATCCTAATTTAGTTTTAGATTGGAATATTAAAGTTGAAAATTTTTGGAAATTGGTTTTAGAAAAATTAGAGTCTAAACCTGGTTTAATAAAAATTAAATCTTCGGAAGCTGTTACTTATCAAGATAATTGTTATTTAGGCAGACATCTTGGAATTTATGAAGAACCTAGAAAGATATTGGAGTTATTGGGTTATGAAATAAAGGAAATGTTTGATTCAAAAGAAGAGAGTATTTGCTGTGGAAGCTGTGGACAATTGTCTTTTACTAATATTGATATGGCAAATGAAATTGCTAGGGAAAGAATACTCCAGGCAAAAAGAATAGGTGTTAGTAAAATAATTACTAGTTCTATTGCAGATTATGAGTTATTGAAAAATAATTCAGAGGGTAAGATTGAAATTTGGGATTTATCTCATGCTATTGGTTATGCGCTTGGAATAAGAAGTAAAGAAGATGATTTTAAGAAAGAAGTAGAAGATGAAGAAATTTTAGATAAAATCCATAGGGATTTTGAAGATGAGGAGATAAATAAATTAGTTGGGGGGAGAGAGTAAATGGTTAGAAAAGAAATTGTTGCCTATAACACTGATGCATCAAGAATGATTGGGAAGGTTGAGAAAGTTGTTTTTCCTAAGAATGTTAAGGAAGTTAGTGAGATTGTTAGAATAACTAACTTAGATATTGTTCCTAGGGGGGCTGGAAGTGGATTTGAAGGTGGTTGTGTGCCAAATAGTTCTCTTGTTGTTGATATGACTAAAATGAATAAAATACTTAGTTTTAATCCTTCTAAAAGAATAATTGTGGTTGAAGCTGGAATTATTTTAAAAGAATTGAATGAAAAATTAAGGTCTAAGGGTTATGAGTTTCCTATTGATCCTTTAAATAAGGGAATCTCTAGTATTGGTGGAATGATTGCTACAAATGCTTCTGGAAAAAGAAGTATGAAATATGGCAGTATTCGGGATTGGATTGATGAAATAGAGTTTGTTAATGGCAAGGGAGAGATAATAAAAACTAGCAAAGCAGATTTAATGGATGTATGTGGAATGGAGGGAATTACTGGTATTGTTACTTCTGTTAAAATTAGAGTATTGCCTAAAATAAAAAGAAGTTTTTCTGTATTTCAAAGTGATAATTTGGAAGATGTTCTTCATGTTGGAAGAAGATTAAAATCTGAAAATGAGGTTTGTAGTATTATTTTACTTTCAAAACAAGTTTCTAAAATGATGGATTTTCCAGAGAAATATTATTTAATTGTTGAATTTGATTCTGAAAGAGGAAAGATAAAAGGGGAGGAGTATGAAACTCTATTGAAAAAAATAGAAAATTTATATTATACTCTTGGAATAAATGATTATTACACAAGTGAAGATCCTAAACTTTTTTTTGATAAAATAAAAGAATTTTTAGAAATGTTGGAAATGGAAAATGTTATTTATTTTAGTTATCTTGGAAGTGGAATAATACATCCGTTTTTTAAAGATAGTGAGGAGATTAAACATGGCAAAATAATTGGTTATATCAAGAGAATACAGGCAAAACTCGGTAAATATGGCTATGGTTTAAAGAGAAAAGATTTTTTAGAAAGTTTTGATGTTAAATTAATTCAAAGAGTTAAGCAGAGACATGATCCTTCTGCTAAATTAAATAGGGGGAAGTTAATTGATTTTTCTGCTGTTTATAATAAAAAACCAGAATCTAAGGAAAGAGTTAGGGCTGATGATAAAATCAAAGATAGTTTTATAGACAATTCAGATTTTGTTACATCTTCTCCTGAATTCTCTAATAAGACAATTTCCAAACTAGGTGACCAAATCAAGCAAATTGTCTATAAGGAAGAAAGACTAGAAATTAAACCGAATATAGGTGAGAAATTAAGTGCAAATATTTTATCTAGTGATGTGGAAAATAAGTCTCCTGAGGAAAAGATAAATGAATTAATTAAGGAAGCTGAAATAATAGAAAGTAGTGCTGATTATATTGAAGATAATTTTCCTGGCATTGATAATAGAAATCCATTTAGTGATAATAAAATAATTGAAAAGGGTATGGCAATGAATGGTCAGACTAGGCTTAATTTGATTGAGAAAAAAGAGGTTGAAGCTTATTCTAAGGAGATTCCTAGAGAAATTGCAAAAGAATCTTCATTACCTTTAAAGTCAAGATTAAATGTGGATTATGGCACAATTAAACATAATGTTGAAGCTAAACCAGAAGTTGTTAAAAAACCTGAAACCAGTCAGGAGGAAAGGGATTTGATAAACAAAATAATGGGCAATAGATTTGGAAATATAAATAAGGGAGAAGGTCAAAAATCTGAAGGGCTTGATGATAAAAAAAATGAGTGTTGAAACTGAAAATACAAAAAGGGAAATAAAAGAGATTATTGATAAATGTGTAAAATGTGGTTTGTGTAGGGAATTATGCCCTGTTCTAAAAGTTGTGAGGGAAGAAGGTTATAGCCCTAGGGGAAAGGTTGTTATGTTTGAGAATGATGTTTTTGAAAAAATTGTCTATGATTGTACTTTGTGCAAAGCTTGTGAAAAATCTTGTCCTGCAAATCTTAAATTATGCAGTGCTTTTATAAAAGCTAGGGAAATATTAGTAAAACAAAAAAGAGAACCTCATGAAGCAAGGGATATAATGAAAAATATTGAGAAAACTGGAAATCCTTATGGTGTTAAGGAAGAAACAGATTAAAATTGTTTTAGTTTTATTAATATCCTAATTTGTTTAAATGTTCATAGATTCACATTTTTTAAGAATTATAATGTTTGGATAATTGGGTACTTTAGAAGAGTATTTTAATTAGCTTTATCAAAAAGAGGATTTCCAAATTGATCTATTAATTTTTCTAATGGAATGTTCAATTGAAAATAATAATCTCTTGAGACTTTTATTCCAATATTATCTTTGATACTTATTTGAGGTAAGCTGAAGTCTCTATTTTCTTTTGGTAACCTACCTTTATAATAAGTGATCCAACAGGGAGGGTCACTAGATATTGTATGTGAAACAAAACCTAAATGTTCAGTTTCATCCACTCTTTTTTTAATGGGAATTTCGAAGTATTCAAAATCTAGATATAATGGAGTTATTAATGCGTATTTCATAACTCCCCTAGTTAGTATAGATAGTCTTGGAAAAACTAAAGTTCCTTTTGGAATTCTTCTACCTATTGCCCTTATGTCCATTGGACAATTTCCTAAAACTACTTCAATTCTATTTCTGTTATAAAAAGTTAATCTTGGATGTTCCTGAATTTTAATTGGATTTTTCATATTAATAAATCAGAACTCTTTTTGTAGATTATATTTATTCTTTCATTTCAATCTTAATTGTAACATCTCTAGGAATGTATAATCTCATTATTGAGTGAAGTACTCTATCATCAGAAGGAAGATCAATTATTCTAGAATGTATTCTCATTTCAAAATTATCAAAAGTAGCTGTTCCATTTCCGCAAGGTGATTTTCTTGTTGTTATTCTAAGTTTTTTTGTTGGAAGAGGAATAGGTCCTGAAATTGCAACTCCAGATTTGCTTGCTATTTCTCTTATTTGATCGCAGATTTTATTTAATTCTTCAATCTTCATGCTTTTTAGTTTGATTCTTACTTTTGACATTTTTTTATGAGACAAGTTAGTTTGATTTATTGTCTTCCTAACTTACCTTGTTATTTAAGATAAAATATTATTAAATAAGTATGTTTTTAAAGCTTGCTATTTGGAACTTTATGTGTTATCCCATAATTATTTCCTAACGACAAATTAGACACATTCTTTTTTTTCATATTAAATACACTCTTCCCTTCTTTTTCTTTCTTTCGTAAGCCTGTTTAGGAGTCTCAAGCTCTTCAAATCTATGACTTCTATGGGGCCTTACCTCATTATACCACTTCAGGAACTCTTCTTTTGAATTGAATATCTTTCTATGATTATCATAGCATCCCCACCATTTCTCAATCTTACCATTTGATTGAGGATGTTTCAGTTTTGTTTTTATATGCTTTATTTGAACTGATTTTAAGAATTCTTGAAACTCAGAATATCCATCCATATTATTCATAAATTGAGATCCCCTATCAGAAATGCATTGTTCAATCTTCCCATATTCCAATGCAGATCTTATTCCTTCAATAGACCTTTTTGTGGTTGGAGAAGAACATTCGACTAATGCTAGCATTAATCTACTTGAATCGTCAATAACTGCAAAAACCCAAACTCTTCCATTATAATGCCAGTCTATATGAATAGCAGTTAAACTATGCATTCTTTGATATCTTATCCAATCTTTCTTTCGCTTATCTTTATTTTCTTTCTTCTTTGCATATCCTAATTCTAATAAAATTTTATGAATTCTATAATGACTTATATGTTTATTTTTATCCCTTTCAATTAATCTTTCAAGAGTATCTGCGGATACTCTATATTTTTCATATGATTCTTTCACAAGTTCAATCTCCCAATTTTCTAAAGGTATCATAGGTCTTCCAACACTCTTTCCAATAATTGGAATAGAATCTGTTGTTAAATATTCTTTCCATAATTCATCAACTCTTCTTGTAGAAACATTAGCTATTTTCCTTGCTTGATAACTAGTTTTACCCTCAGCTTTTGCCCTTAATGTATCCATCAAACTCTTTTTATTGAATTTCATGAATAGATTATTATCAGCCTTGAGAACTAATTTTCGGATACTACATATTTGGAACTTTTAGAAAATTTTAAATCTTTTGTTTTTTTAGATTAATTATGAAATCTAAGAGGTTATTGGTGTTTTTGTTAGTAATAGTTGTTTTATTAATTTTAGGATATTTATGGCCTTATTTTACTGGAAAAACTATAAATGATGCTAATAATGGGAAAGATGTTTCTAAAAATGAATTTGGTATTGTTACACGGGTTGTGGATGGAGATACAATTCATGTAAATATTAGTGGAAAGGATGAAATAGTTAGGATGCTTGGGATAAATACTCCTGAGAAGAAAAAACCTTATTATCAAGAAGCTAAGAATTTTTTGGTTGATATGGTTGAAAATAAAAGTGTTGAACTTTTAATTGATAAAGAAGATGTTGATAGATATGAGAGAAAGTTAAGATATGTTTTTTATGAGGATATGTTTGTAAATGTGGAAATTGTTCAAGCAGGATTTGCAACTACATTTATGCTTGATGAGTTAAAGTATAGAGATAAATTTGTTAATGCTGAAAAATTTGCTAGAACTAATGGTGTTGGGTTATGGAAACAAAGTTATGATAAATGTGGTGGTTGCATTAAACTTGTTAAATTAGATCCTATTGTTGATTATTTTATAATTAAAAATGAGTGTGATTTTAATTGTAATTTAAGTGGATGGATTGTGAAGGATGATGCTAATCACTTTTTTTATATTAATAGCTTAAATGGATTTGAAGAAATGAAATATGATTCTTTGATTATTTTTAAAAAAGAAGTGTGGAATGATATTGGAGACAGGTTTTTTATGAGGGATGAAATGGGAAATTTGGTTTTGTTTTATGAGTATTAGGTTTAGATTAATTATTAATGCAATTATTTTTTATAAAGCTCGCATACTCACTTTTTCAATTTAGTAGATAGTAATCATGTTGATTATTAACTTTATTGATAAACTCCTTTTTCGCTTCCTTTTTAATGATTATGAAATATTATGGTAATGTTTAAAAAATTGAAATCTTTGAGTAATTTATGGGAGTAAAAGGAAGGTTCAGTGAATTGAAGAGTATTTTTGGATTAAGCTTGTCTCTTGCAAAAGCTAATTTTAAATTAAGAAATGAAGGAAGTTATTTAGGTATCTTTTGGTATTTGTTAGAGCCTTTATTTTTGTTCGGTATAATCCTTTATTTGCAACCTTATTTTTCTTCAGGTTCTATTCAAAAATATCCGCTTTATCTTTTAATTGGATTAATAATATTTAATTTTTTTTCACAGGCAACAAATTTAGCTGTAAATTCTATATCGGGGAATAAGAAGTTTTTAACCTCTATGAAAATAAGAAAAGAAGTATTAGTATTATCTAGTTTTTTCCAGACAATTTTTTCTCATTTTTTTGAAATAATTATTTTAATTATATTTTTAATAATTTATAGACATAATTTAGTTTCCTTTGCTTATTATCCTATTGTATTTATTATTTTAGGTTTTTTTACTTTAGGGGCTTGTTTTATTCTGGCGACACTGGGGGCATTTGTTAATGATATTCAGAATGTTTGGAGAGTAATTTCTAGATTATTGTGGTTTGCAACCCCTATTTTTTATGTTCTTAGGGAACCAATTAATTTTATTTTTTATTTTAATCCATTATACTATTATATTACTCTTGTGAGAACCCTTATCCTTGGTAATGTTTATCCATACCTGTTTCTTATTTTTATGGCTATTTTTATGGGTTTGATTTCTTTTATAATTGGAATATGTATTTTTAATAAATACAAAAATAAATTTGCAGAAGTTGTATAATGGAAATAATAAAATTAGAAAATATTTCAAAAAAATTTAACTTGGAGTATAGAAAACCTAAAAGTGCCTTAAATAATTTCGTAAATATTGTTCTTAGAAAAAATTTTAGGAAAGATATACATGTTCTTAAAAATGTAGATTTAATCTTAAATTCTGGAGAGGTTTTAGGGATTATTGGAAAAAATGGTTCTGGAAAATCCACTTTATTAAGAATAATTGCAGGAATTTATGAAAAAGATTCTGGAAATCTAAAAATTAATGGAAAGGTTATTTATCTTTCTGGTTTTAATAATGGTCTTAGTGATAGACTTACTATGAGGGAGAATATTTTTCTTGCAGGCTCTTTGCTTGATTTGAGTCAAAATGAAATAAGGATAAAATTTAATGATATTGTTGAATTTTCTGGATTAGGAGATTTTGTTGATGTTGAGGTTTCTAAATTTTCTTCAGGAATGATTGCTAGACTTGCTTTTTCAATAACTATATTTTGTGTTACTCATAAGAATCCAGATGTTTATTTGTTGGATGAAGTGTTTAATTCTGGTGGTGATGAGGATTTTAAAAGAAAATCTTTAGCTAAAATGGAAGAATTAATAAAAGGAGGAGCAGCTGTTTTATTGGTTTCCCATGATTTATCTACAATTGAAAAGTATTGTGATAGGGCTATTTGGATTGATAAAGGAGTAATTGTTAAGGAAGGGAATCCTTCGGAGATTGTTAACTCTTATTCAAGTCACTATGATAGGAAAAGTATTTAAGGTTAATAATGATTATTTATTTATAAAATATATTTTATAATGGTGAAAGGAGGGAATATGAAAGAATCTATACATAAAAAAATAATTTCGGGATTGGTCTTTTTAATCTCATTTGAATTTTTATTAAATGCTTCTAAATTAGCACCAAACATTACTAAATATCAACCTTGGATTCTTGGAGTTTTATTCTTAATAATTGCAATAATATTATTTAAAAATAGTAAGAAATAAATTTTTTATTGATTAAAATTTATAACCAAAAAATTTTATATCTTTGTTAAATCTTTTTTTTATTATCTCTTTGGTTTCTTCTGAATAGTATTTTTTATAGTCTTTATGGGGGTAGCTGTTTAAATGGGGCAGATTTATTTTAGGCAATTTTTTCATTTCTATTATTTTTTTAAAGTCTTCTTCTAAATTTTCCAATTTTCCAATAAAATCGATAATTATTTTACCTTTTTCATCACTTATGTAATCTAGTTGATTAAAAGCACAACTTTTTATGCCGTCATTGTCTACGATAATATCTGTACATTTTTTTATAAATTCTTCAAAATTCTTTGAGTTGTCTAGGACATATTTTTGAAGTAATGTAACTGGGGGTTTAAGTTTAAACATATGGTACCAAGATACAAGGCGATCCCATGGATTTCTTACAAATGCAAATTTGAAATATTCATCCCATTTTTCTTCACCTAATGCAATTTTCCCATTAATTGCAAAATCATGTTTATTTAAAAAAGGCTTTGAATCTGGAAGATTTTTTTTCATATAATCTGTTATACTTTGTCCTGCAGTTTTATGAATGTGTATAAATATTATTTTATGTTTTTCTGAAATTATCATTTTCTTGTTTTAGGCAATAAGGATTTAAAGATTTAATGTTTATGATAATTTAGGATGCATATTAATCACCTATAATAATCTTTATTTAGGGTTTTTTTCATTGCTTTTTATGAGAAAATGCGTGTTAGTCTTAGGTATGCATAGGAGTGGAACCTCCTTATTGACTGGTATGCTTAATCTTATGGGGGTTTATCTTGGGAAAGATTTGATGTCCCCTAATGAATTCAATCCAAAGGGGTACTTTGAGAATTTTGAGATTTATAGAATCAATGAGGGAATACTCTCTAAATTAAAATCTTCTTGGGATTCAATGGAAGAACTTCCTAGTGGATGGATTAATAGAAAAGAATTATCCCCCTATAAAAAAAAGTTGAAAAAAATAATTTCTGAAGAATTTAAATTCTCAAATGTTTTTGCCCTCAAAGATCCAAGAATATGCCTTCTTTTACCTTTATATATCCATATTTTGGGAGAACTGAAGATTGAAGTGAGATATATTATTTTAAAAAGAAAAGAAATAGAAATTGCAGAATCTTTAAGAAAAAGAGACAAATTTTCTTTATTTAAATCTTTTAGGTTATTTAAAAAGTATGAGTATAATATAATTAAATACACACATGACAAAAAAAAGATTGAAATAGATTTTGATGATATTATTACTAATCCTAAGAAAATCATTTTATTGTTAAGGGAATTTTTAGGACTAAAATTAAAGATTGATGAGAAATTTTTGAAGATTATTAAGAACTTTGTTGATCCTAAGCTTAGACATTATAGTATTGATAATCAAGATTATATCCAGATTATGAAAAAGGAAATTGATAATTTGGGTTTAGAAAAAATTGGATTAGAATTTAATTTAAATAAAAAACAACAGGATACAGAAAGATTATGGAATGAATTGCAAGAGAAAATCAATATAATAATAAACAAAGATAAATACATTACTGAACTTGAATCAAATCTCCAAAACAAAGACAAATACATTACTGAACTTGAATCAAATCTCCAAAACAAAGACAAATACATAAATGAGTTGTCTGAAACTATTTTCAAGAGAGAATCTGATGTCACTTTTTTATCTCAAAACCTTGAGAGGATAAAGCATAGCCTTTCATGGAAATTTTCACAGGGTTTTGAAAGAATATTTTTCTCCTTTTTGCCTAAAAATTCTGGTGTAAAAGATTCATATCTTAGACTGATTTATAGGGCACAAAATGTCTTTAACAAACCTAAAAAAATTAAACCTGTTTTTAAAAATCCAATGGGAGAAAGTTTTAGTTTTGAAATATTTACTCCCCTTATTTTTAAGAAATGTGAAAATCCAGAAGTTTCTATAATAATTCCAGTATATAATCAATGGGCTTACACTTATAATTGTCTTGCCTCGGTGTTAAAGAATACCAGTAATATTAATTATGAAATAATAATTGTTGATGATTGCTCCAATGATTTAACTCAGGATATAGGAAAATTTGTAAAAAATATAAAAGTTATAAAAAATAATAGAAATAGAGGATTTTTAAAAAATTGCAATAATGCAGTAAACCATGCCCTTGGAAAATATGTTCTATTATTAAACAATGATACTATTGTTTCTAAAGATAGTATTTCTTATCTTTTAGAAACAATTAAAATCTCGGATAAATATGGTGCTGTTGGAGGAAAAATGATTCTTCCAAATAATACTCTTCAGGAAGCAGGAAGCATAATCTGGAGAGATGGTTCTACCTTTGGTTATGGCCGAGGGGATGATCCTTTAAAACCAGAATATAACTTTTTAAGGGAAGTTGATTATTGTTCCGGAGCTTTTTTATTAATAAATAAAGAATTATTCATAAAATTAGGTGGGTTTGATGATAGATATTGTCCAGCATATTATGAGGAAGCTGATTTTTGCATGAGGCTTAGGAAAAGGGGGTACAAAATAATATATCAACCTTTGGCAGAGATTATTCATTACGAATTTATCAGTAATAAAAAAAATAATTGCATTCAATTACAGTTGACAAACCGGATTAAATTCTATAAAAAATGGAAAAGTTATCTTTTATCAAAACATGTAAATAACCCTCAAAATATTTTAGCAGCAAGAATGGTTAATTATAAAAAGAAAATATTATATATAGATGATCAGATACCAAACCCCTTGCTTGGAAGCGGGTACCCAAGGTCTAATTATATTTTAAATTATCTATTAAAATTAGATTATGATTTAACTTTTTTCCCAATGGCAATTCCATATAATGATCAGGTTGGTAGAGAGCTTGAACAGAAAGGGGTGGAAGTTATATACGGCAATAATGAACTGAATTTTGAAGAATTTTTTAAAGAAAGGAAATATTATTACGACACTATTTTTATTAGCAGACCACATAATATGAAGAAATCAATAGGTATTATAAAAAAATATAATCCTGGTGTTAGGATTATATATGATGCTGAAGCTATATTTGCATTGAGGGAGATTAATTATAGAGAGATTATTGGAAATCCTTTTAATAAAAAAGAAGTTGATGAAATGTTTAAAAAAGAGATTAGTTTATGTGGTAAGGCTAATGTGATTGTAGCTGTTTCTGATAATGAAAAAGAAATCTTTAAAAAATATATTTCGAAAGAAATTTTGGTAATTAGTCATGCTGCAAAGATGAATGCTACACCAAAAAAGTTTAGAGAGAGAGAGGGAATTTTATTTGTTGGAGGGATATTGTCTGAAGAAAAGAATCCCAATTTTGATGCGGTTCTTTATTTTGTTAATGAAATATTTCCTTTAATACAGAAAAAGATAAAGTGCTTTTTTTATATTGTAGGAACAAACAGGTCTGAAATAATAAAGAATATTGATAATCCTAATATAAAGATAATCGGCAGTATCAATGATTTATATGATTATTATAATGACTGTAGAATTTTTGTTGTTCCAACAAGGTTTTCTGCAGGAATTCCATTGAAAGCTACTGAGGCAGCTTCTCATGGCCTTCCCATTGTTATGAGTGAATTAACAAGAAAACAGCTTGGGTGGGAGGATGGAAAAGAGTGCTTGTCTGCATCTGGCAACAGAGAATTTGCTAATAAAGTAATATCCTTATATAAGGACAAGAAATTATGGGAGTCCATAAGGAAGAATAGTCTAAGAAAAATAGAAAAAGACTATAATCTTAGCTTAATGAATAAGAGTATTGAAAAGGTTTTTAAAATCTGATTCACGTTTTAAATTACACATATAAAAATGAAAATATTGATAGCTGGATTTGCAAAAACAGGCACAACCGGATTATTTTTTAAAATTAGGAATTCTATAGGGGGCGAGGTTAGAGAGTTATTTGAGGTTAGAAACTATCAACCTATGCCCGATGATAATAAAAAACTTGTTTTGGCAAAGGTTTTAATTGGTGCTCAAAATTTTGAGTGGGATTATAAAAATTATTCTTTTTTTGACAAGAAAATATTGATAATAAGGGATCCAAGAGATAGATTTATCAGCTATCTTCTTTATAAGATAATGCATTCTAAATTTTGGAATGATGAAGAAAAAGTAAGCAGATTTGTTGATTTATTAAGAAAAAAAGAAGAAAATCCAGATTCTGTAAGTGTTTTAGAAATTGTCAAATTATTTTATGAACTAGATGGATGGTATTTTGATAACGCTGTTTTTAAAAATGAGACAACTAATCAAACTAATTTTATGATTGATTTTTTAGAAGAATATCAGAATTTTTTTATTTTAAAATATGAAGATTTTATTGATGGAAACTTAAAAAAGTTAGAGGAATATTTAGGGTTTGAATTAACTGGAAGTTCAGAAGTAAGAAAGCATTTTCAAAGAGTTGTAAGAACCAAATCTTATGATAATTGGAAGAACTGGTTTACTAAGGAGGATGTAGAATATTTTAAACCTTTGTTTATTGTGTTTATGAATCATTTTGGTTATGCAGAAAACTGGAATCTTAATGAAAATAAAATCATACATCCAGAACATTGTTCCAAATATTTAGAGCGAATTATCAAGGAGAGATTTGAAATAAATAAAAGGGAAAAAGAGGGGAGTCTGTGGAATAATAGCAAATAAAATTCATTTATTCCTTAATAAATCAATAATCTTCTTCATCCCTTTTTCCAATGGCAAAAAATCATAGTTTTTATAGGGTTTCTCAGATATTCTATCTTCATTAAACCCCTCAATATCAAAAGGTATTATTAACTTAAATATTTTTAATATCTTCATTGGGAGATGAATTTTTATTGGATTTCTTTTGAGTTCTTTGCTTATTGAATCCACAATTTGATTTATTGATATGATGTCTTTGCCTGAAATTTCTATTATTGATTTTGATTTATAATTTTTTATTAGATTTAAAACAATATTTACAAGGTCTTCTTTTAAAATTGGTTGAATTTTATTTTCTCCTTTACCTATTATAAAAATAATATTAAATCTTGAAATAAGCTTTGTTATTTTGTAAAAATAATTATTTTTTCCTATTTCATAAACATAGTTAGGTCTTAGTATTATGTAATCCAGTTTTGAATTTTTTAATAGTTCTTCTGCATTTTGTTTGCTTTTTGCATAATACCCTTTATTCCTAAGATTAACATTTTGTGTTGAAAAATAAATCAGCTTTTTTATTTTGTTTTGTTCAAGAACTTCAATAAGATTTTTTAATCCAGTTGAGTTTTCATTATACTTTTTTTTATTGAAGGTTTTGATAATAGATGCTAAATTTATGACAATATCAAAATGTTTAATATTTTTCATAAGACATTCTTTATTCAGTATATTACAAATAAAATACTTATAATCTGTTCTATAGTTTGGAGATTTTCTGAGCATCAAAGTTAAATCAAACTCTTTTGCTAATTCTTTGACTAGTGCTTTGCCTATATAACCAGTTCCACCTATAACCAAAATTCTTTTATTTGCCATTTTAAAAAGTTAATTAAGTAATTTATTCTGAAATAATATTTTTTAAAAGCATATTGTTGCAGTTCTAATATTCTTTTTTGTGTTAGGTTGGGATGTTTAAATACAAGATTGACTGAATTAAATTTTTCAAAATCTTTTTCTAGTAATAAACCATTAGAATCAAGTTCTTTATAGAATTCAGTTCCAGGATAAGGGCAAGAAATACAAAACTGTGCAACATTTGTATTTAATTTTATTGCATATTTTATTGTTTTTTTAATGTTTTCTTCTGTGTCATTAGGATATCCTAAGATATAGAATGCTGAAATCTTTATTCCTAGTTTGTTACAATAGTTTATTATTTCTTCTTGATGTTTGATTTCAGTAAGTTTTCTTTTGTTTAATCTTGCTATGTTGTTATCAATTGTTTCTATACCTATGTTAATATTTCTTAATCCAATCTCAAACAGGTTTTTCAAAATTTTTTTATCTAGAATATCTAGCCTAGTTTCAATTCCAAATTTTATTTTAATATTATTTTCTTTCATTAATTCTATAAACTGAAATAATTGCCTTTTATCTATCCCAAAGGTTGGATCTCTGAATTGTAGGCCCTTTATTTTATATTTTTTTATTAATTGTTGGATGTCTTCAATTACTTTATACACATTTCTTGTTCTGTATTTAGCACCTTGAAATGTTCCATAGGGGCAATAATAAGAACAACTGTAAGGACAACCCCTGCTTGCTTGAAGTGTAAGCAATGGTTTTTCTTTTATTGCAGGAAAATAAGAATATTTTTGAATTGGAAAACTATTGAAATTTGGGGTCAGAAGGTCGTTCATATCTACTGGTTTTTTTACTTTAATTAATCCCCCTAAATTTTTAAGGGTTTTAAACTCATATAAAAAATAACTTTCTGCTTCTCCTTGGATTATAAAATCTCCTAAGAATAAACTAGGTTTAATACTAGGAAATGAACCAAAAAAACCAATTTTTGCATTTTTGCATTTTTTTTTGATTTCCCTGCAAATTTTATTTTCATATTTGTAATCTACAATAGAACCATATATTAAGATTAGATCATAATTTTTTCTTGGAAAGTTTTTTATATTTTCTATATATTCTACTTCATGTCCTTGTTGTAAAAAGATTGATTGAAGATATGCATAAGACAGGATAGGGATATTTATGCCTCTTTTTTTTACAAAACTGATAATCCTTGAAAAAATGGAATTTCCAAAATTTGATAAAGTTCCCATGCCCCCTGCTAGGTCTTTATTCATAGCTGCTTTAATGTTGGGATTTATTGGATTTAATAACAATATTTTCATTATCAGTTTAATAAAAAAACTTATTTAAGCTTTTAGTTTATTTCCACCCATATTTAATAGTTTTAAGAAAATAATATGTGTCAATTAAGAGTTCTCCATTTTTTATCCCCCTGATAAATCTTCTGAACAAAAATTCTGGATTTAACATAACTTTTCTATAAAATAGGGCATAATACTCGTTTATTGTTTCCCATTTTAAGTTGGGATGATTATAAACTTTTTTAGGCATGTGAAAAACATAGTCTGTCCAGTGCGTAGAAATAATGTTTCCGGATTTAGACCACTCTTCAAAAATAGGGGTTCCTGGAAATGGCATTAAAATACTTACTTTAGCTAATGTTGGTTTAATTTCTAAAATTAGGTCTATTGTTTGTTTCATTGTTTCTTCTGTTTCATCTGGAAGACCGATGATACAAAAAGCAACTGTATCTATTCCAACTTCGTTTGCTATTTTAAATGCCTTTTTTATATCTTCTACTTTAGTTCCTTTGTTTATTCTATTAAGGATGCTCTGATTTCCAGATTCTACGCCCAGGCTTATTCTATAGCAACCACTTTTTTTTAGTAAGAATAATAATTCCCTATCTATTCTATCTACCCTTAGTCCATTGTAAATATTCCAAGTAACTTTCAATTTTCTTTTAAGTATTTCTTTGCATATATCTTTAGCGCGGTTTAAGTCTGTTGAAAAACCATCATCCCAAACATGAATTTCTTTGAATCCAAATTTTAGAATATGTTCTATTTCATCTACTGTTCTTTTGGCAGACTTTGCCCTAAAACATCTCCCAAATACTTTGTTGTTGCAGTATATACAATTATAAACACAACCTCTGCTCGTTTCTATGGCTGCAATTGGATTTTTTTTACAATTAATACGGGGAGTATGATACTCCTTTATGTTAAAAACTGAATAATCTGGCATAGGTAAAGAATCTAAGTTTTCTATTAATTCTTGTGGAGGATTAATTTTTATTTTATTTTTTTCCTTATAGGCAATTCCTTTAATTGATTTAAATGGTTTTTGAAGAAGAATATTTTTTAAAGTTATTTCCCCCTCACCAATTACTGCTATATCAAAGCTTCCATTTAATACTTCTTTTGGCATTATTGATGAATGAGGGCCACCTGAAATTATTTTTATTCTTGGATTTAATGTTTTGATTAATTTTGCAATGGATTCTGCTTCTTCTGATAGTGTTGTGGTAAATGTTATACCACAATACTCGGGATTACATTCTTTGATTGCTTTAATTATTCTTTTTTGGAATGGTTCTTTTTTTCTTATGGATAAATCCAGAACGAGTGGAGTATAACTTGCTTCCCTAGAAACTGCTGAGAGCTGTGCTAGACTTATTAATGGAATGGATGGTATTGCTATTGATATCTTTGAAGATTGGTAAACACCTAATGTTGATGGAAGGCAGATGAACAATATACTTTTTTTCATTCTCATTTTAAAAAATATGACTTAAAAATGTTATGTATTGTCTGTTATATAATTTAAATAAAAATATAATCCCTAAAAATGTTTGTTCTTGTTTAAATAAGTTTTTATACATTTGAATCTGTTCTATACAGTTATAAATTGAATATTTATTTATATGAAAAAAGAACTCTTTGAAAAATTTGAAAGAATTAGATTCGATACTAAAAATCAGATTATTTTTTTTCTTTTTCTTTTTCTTTTTCTTTTTCTTTTATTTGGCACTCTAAGTTATTTTTTAGGACAAGACTTAAATTGGGATTTATTAAATTATCATTATTATGGCCCCTATAGTCTTTTAAATGAAAGATTGGAAATAGATTGTGCTCCGGCCCAGGTAACTACCTATGCTAATCCTTTGTTAGATTTACCATTTTATTATGGAAGTCAAATAATGAAACCTTGGTTAGTGGGATTTGTTCTTGGAGGGGTTCATGGGATTAATTTTTTTCTATTGCTTATACTTTCTTATTTACTCTTTTCTAACATGAAGGAAAAAAGGAGATTAACCTTATCTTTAATATGTGCTATTGTAGGTGTTTATGCTCCGATGTTTATTTTAGAGTTTGGAACTACGTTTAATGATAATTTAGTCAGTATTTTTGTTTTGAGTGGATTAATTTTAATACTAAAATCTTATTCCAATGATTTGAATATTAAAAGGAATAAATATTTTGTTTTTGCTGCTGGTTGCTTGATTGGATTTGGTGTTGGACTAAAAATTGTTCATGTTTTTTATTTAATTGCGGCTATGATTGCATTTTTTGTTTGTATTAATTGCCTTAGAAATAAGATTAAAAATTCTTTATTATTTTTTGTTGGGGCTTTAGTTGGTTTGTTTGCCTCTTTTGGTTATTGGATGTTTAAAATGTTTAAATTATTTGGAAGCCCATTATTCCCTTTTTATAATAATATTTTTAAATCTCCATGGTATGAATATATCAATTTTCAGGATGTTAGATTCCTTCCTGAAACGTTTTTTCAAGCATTATTCTATCCATTTTATTTTGCACTAGACTCAACTCTTGTGATAGAAAAAAGCTTTGCATTCAGAGATATCAGATTTGCGGTTATATATTCCCTGATTATCATTTCAATATTTACATACTTGAATATTAAAGAAATATTTTTCAAAGCTACCCCTAAAAATCTTGTTGTAGAAATCGTTAATAAACATCATAAAAAAGAGACTTTATTTATTTATTTATTTGTTTTTAGTTATATTATATGGCAGTTAAAATTCTCGATCTATAGGTATTTAAGTGCATTGGAATTGATTGCGCCAATAATGATTGTTTTATTAATTGAAAAATTTAAAATAAGTGTAAGGATGAAAAATATTATTATGTTTATCATTCTAACTCTTATTCTAATCTCGTTTATTCCCCCAAAAATTACAACAACCAGATGGTCAGATTCTTTATTTGATATTTCTATGGAAAATAAAGACAAGGTGATGGACAATTCCATAATTTTATTTGTTGGAGGATTTCCAAGGTCATATATTATACCTTATTTTGACAGCAAGAATATAAGTTTTGTAGGCATAAACAATAATCTTATAAAACAAGGACAAAATAATCTTTTGGTCCAAAGATGTGAGAAAATTATTTTGGATAATAAGAATAATTCTTATTTATTAGCTAAAATAAGTGAAATAAACAATACACAAAAAGCATTACATAGATATAATCTTTCAATAATCCAATCTGAAAATTATAGCATAACAACAAAGGTTGAGACCTTATATCTTTTTAAATTAAAATGATTTTATTTATTATTGATTCTATATTTTAATAATATCCAAAATGCGTAAATTCCATCTTTCCAATTTATTTTTTTGCCTTCTTTAATAGTTCTGGGATTATAAGATATTGGAACTTCATGTATTTTAATTCCTTTTTTCAATAGTTTAGATGTAATCTCTGGGCAGAATTCAAATCTCTTACATTTCAATTCAATATCTTTGAGTATATCCTTTGTAAAAACTTTGTAGCATGTTGATTCATCAGTTAGATGAGTAGAGGGGTATAGAATATTAGTAAACCATGTTAGAATGATCCCCCCTAGATAAAAATGTAAATGGGAATAATTATTGTTTGGATTTAGCCTTCTAGAACCATAGACTACTTTGGATTTATTTGAGATTATTGGTGCTAGTAAATTAGGGTATTCTTCGGGATTATATTCTAAGTCAGCATCTTGAATTAAAATAACTTCTCCGGTAGAATTTTTAATTCCAGTTCTTATGGCCATTCCCTTTCCCATATTCTTATTATGGGATATAAGTTTAATACCTTGGATATTTTTTAAAATGCTTAATGTATAATCAGTGCTTCCATCATTAACAACAATAATTTCTTTTTCAATGTTCTTTAGATTTACGTTTTTAATTCGGTTTATAATTTCCTTTATTGTTTTTTGTTCATTATAAACTGGAATTATTATGGATAATTTATTTATTTTCATGTATTTAATATGGCTTGATAAATATGTTATTTATTTCTTTTTTAATTTGTTCTATGAATATTTTTGTATCAAATATTTTTGCTTGTTTTTGACATTGTTTTTTTAATTGTTTTGGATTGTTTTTTATCCATGTTTCTATTTCTTTTATTGCATCAATAATTTTATCTTCATTTATATTGTCAATCAACATTCCTGTCTGATTGTTGATTGTTTCTTTATATCCTCCTTCATTTGGAGCTATTACTGGTTTTCCAGATGCCATTGCTTCAATTGGAGCCATACCATAGTCTTCATCTTTTGATGTAGTTATAAGCCCTTTACAGTTTGCATATAATTCTATTAGTTCTTCTTGAGATGCCCAACTTATTATTTCTACATTTTGTGGTTTTATTTTATGAATATATTTTGTATATTCTTTAAAATGGCCTGATTGTTCATAGCTTCCAATAATTATTAATTTTTCATTAGGAACTTTTTTAAATGTTCTTATTTGCATATCAATTCTTTTGTGGGATATTAGACGATTTACACTCAGCCAATAGTCTCCAAATTTTTTGAATTTATATCTTTTTGTTTCTGTTGGTGGATAAATTACTATGGAATTTCTGTTAAGATATTTTTGAACCCTGTTTTGTACGTTTTTGGATATGGATATTATTTTTTCAACTTTTCTTGAATCATGTTTATTTATTTTTCTTCTTAAAAACACCCAGATATCAAAGATTGGTCTTTTATACCATTTTACTGAATTTTTTCTTGTATATTTATATAGATCCCATATCTCTCTTGTTGGAGAATAAACATACCAAAAATTTGGTTTATTATTTATAGCACCTGACATTGCCCAATCACCTGCAATTATGTAAAAATCATATTTTTTTCCTAAATTCAGTTTTCTGAATTTCCAATAAGCAAGTTCTTGTCTTAATGGGGCATTTATTGGAATTTTTCCAATGGAATAGATTCTTGGAATGATATCTTCAAAACCCATTTTTTTTATTTTTTCTTTATCTATGTTGGTTGTGTAGATATCTGCATTTAGTTCTCTTGCCAGGATTAAATCTACATATTCTGCACCGCCAATATTATCCATAAAATTGTGAAAAATTGCTATTTTCATTTTTATCCTATTTTTCTTTAATTGAAAGTATGCTTAACATAAATGCTGAGAAAATTGTTTGAATTCCTAATGTTATTAGAGTCAGTGCAAGTATTGAATTTTTTATTTCATTTAATGCCGGAAATCCTGATTCTATCCATTTTAAAAATATGATAAGATAGATTACTGCTCCCACTATTGTAGTAATTATTCCAATGATACTTACTCTTTCTAATGTTATTATTTGATATAGTTTTCTCATTAATTTACTTTCAGTTTCCCCTAAATGATTTATTGCATAGGATTTTGCAAATACTGAAAATATTATCAATTGATATCCTATTATTATTAATGATGATGAAAGAAACATTGGGTGATAGAATAATTGAATTCCAAATATGTTTACAGAACCAAAGTAAAGCCCTATTATTGAAATTAATCCTAGGAAGAAGAGTATTAGTCCAGGTATAAAAAATAAGAATAATGGGCTATATAATAGCATAAATCTTATATGTTTCCAAGCATCTCTGTAGGGTTTTAATTTTGAATTGCCTTTTCTTTTATGATAATCTATTGGAATTTCCTTTATTTTAAGATTTTTTTTTATTGATTTTATTATCATTTCTGAAGCAAATTCCATTCCAATTGTCTTTAGGTTAAGTAAGTTTAATGATTGTTTTTTTATGGCCCTCATTCCAGTATGCGAGTCTTTTATCTTGGTATGGAAAAAAACCCTTAGGATTCCTGATAGAATTGGGTTTCCTAGGTATCTATTAGACATTGGCATGGAATCTTTTTCCATTTTTCCTGCAAATCTATTTCCCAGAATTAAATCATTTCCTCGTTTTAGTTCTTTGATAAATTTAGGTATTTCATTAAAGTCATAGGTTCCGTCACAATCTGCCATGAAAATATACTTTCCCTTTGCAATTTTGAATGCTTCTAGGTAGGCATTGCCATAACCCTCTTTATCATGTTTTATTAGGATTGTTTTGAATTTTTTTGCTATTTTTGGACTATTGTCTGCAGATGAGTCAGATACTATTATTTCTGCATTTAATTTCTCTTTTTTAATCACTTTTTTAATCTGTTTTAGACAAAAGGGAAGTGCAAGTTCTTCATTCCTACATGGAAGTATAATTGATACTTCAGGATGTTCTTTTTTCATGTTTCTAATACAATTACTGATTTTATCTATTTTGTTGTTTTTTATAGATTATTGTTGACTAATAGTAAGTATTTTAAATTCTCTTTGTTATGTTTATTTATTAAAAACTTAGTAAAACATGATAAAATTATTGACTGGATTGATTTTGATTGTTATTCCTTTTTTATTGGTAAATTTGTTTGAAGATAAGAAAAAAGGTTTTTTTTATATTTTAAGTTGTTTAATTGGATTTCATCTGATTATTTCATTATTAACTCAATTTTTTCATTTTTTTAGTTATAATATTTTATTATTGGTTTATGTTTTGTTGGATATTGTTATAATTATTTATTATTATCAGAAAGATGCTAAATTTTTTAAATTAAAATTTAGTTTTAAGAATATAAAAATTGATTGGATGCTTGTACTTGTTTTAATTATTCTGATTATAGGGTTAGGTTCTGTACACTTTAATTATACTGGAAAAATTAGTACTATTAATGGAATCAGGGATGTTAATAATGTCAGAATTATCTATCCATATTATTCTGATGAATGGAGTGCTATTTCATTGGTAAATTATGTTTTTGAAAACAATTCTCTTCCATTAAAAAATTCTTTAATTGGTGAGGGAAGTTTTATGAATTTTGAACTAGGATTTCATTCATTTATTGCAGGAATTATGCTTTTTTTAGGGTTAACTCCTATTACTGATTATGTTTTTTTATCTCTGTTTTTTGGTATTTTAATATGCATATTGGTTTATTTCATTCTTAGAATTAATGGTATTGGAAAATTAAATTCAGGTATTGCTTGCTTATTGATACCGTTTATTGTCAATGGATCTAACTTGCCTGGAATTTGGTATTTATTGCCTGTAACAATTGGTTTGGTTTGTATGTTGCTTGGATATTTATTTATTTCAATGAATGAAAAAAAAGCAAGTGTTTTTATTAGTTTGTTAGTTCTTCTTTTTTATCCCCCTTTGTTTGTTTTTTATACATTGAGCTTAATATTTTTCATATTATTTACTAATTTTACTAAAAGAGAAAAATTAGTTTATTTCTCTATTTATTTTGGAATATGTTTGTTAGTTGCATTTATTTTGTCAATAAAGGTTTTATTTGAAAAAGATTTTTCATTTTTTAATACTGCTTCTTATATTTTTTCTAAATTAATTTATAGTACTTATACTGAGAATGCTATTCCAGATTATTCTATTTGGAAAGTTATACCTATCCTAATACTTACTGTATCTATTGTTGGGATTTTTAGTAGGTTTTTTGATAGGAAAAAATATTGGTTGTTGATGCCTATTTTTATTGGATTGATATTTTGGGTGGTTTATTCTTTTTCATTATTTAGATTTATTATAGAATATCAAAGAGTTGTTTTTGTAGTATCTATACTTATTGTGTGCTTTTCGGGGTTTGGACTTGATTTTTTAGAAAGCAAATTCAAAAATAAATATTTTAAGGAATATAATATGTTTTTTATATTGCAATTATTAATATTGGTAGTTATTTTTCTTTTTTCTTTTTTCTATACAAGTTTTAATAATTGGGAGGATTTGAAATTAAATTATTTAAGCACTAATCAGTTAATTAGTCCTAATGCTCCTGCTAATACTTATTTGATTGAAGATGATTTAATACTTTTTAAGGAGATAAATAAAAAGAGATTTCTTAGTCTTCCTTGGAAAGGGTTAGTGATAGGAAGTGCTACTGGTAACTATCCACTAGATAGCAAAGATTCTACTTTAACTGTTAGTATTGTTGATTATGCTTATTTTATTAATTCTAATTGTAGTATTAAGAAAGAATTAGCTTTAAATCATAAAATTGATTTTGTTTATTCTATTCCTTTTTTTTGTGAAGATTATTTTGAATTTGTTGGAAAAAGTCCTGAAAATATGCATTTGTATAGATTTATTGATAGATAATTCTTGTGTATAATAAGGATAAGGTTTAAATAGTTACTATTAGTTATTATAGGTAACTTGAGGTGACTATAGGTAACTAAATTATGGTAAAAACAAAAGAAGTAAGTTCTGTTGTAAAAATTGATCCGCAGTTGTTGGAGAGAGTGGAATCTTTTATAAAAAAAGATGAAAATAGATTGAAATTTGCAAATAAAAAACAATTTATTGATATAGCTGTTCATGAATTTTTAAAAGAATCTTTAAAAGGAGGAGATAGGTAAAATGAATAAAGCGAGGATATTAGGGGTATTTATATTGGTCTTAGTTTTAACTTTAGAATGCATAATTGCAATTCCTACTTTTGGAAGCAATTATAACTTTACATCTTATCTTAATGAAGAGACTCTTTTTGCTTATAATTTCAGTGCAAATGTTACTGATGTTGATATTGAAACTTGGAACTTTTCTATCCTGTCTATAAATTCTACTTTTTATCCTTCTCAGAGTTCTCCTGCTTTTTATTCATGGTTTGGACTGAATTCTAGCACTGGTGTACTGACTATTAATTCTACTAGGGATAATCAAACTGGGCGTTTTAATATTTCTTTATGGGTTGGTAATCTTAATCAGTATGGTGAAGCTAGGCCTTTTTATTTTATTGTCAATGCAACAAATGATGCACCTAATTTCACATCTATACAATCTGAATATAATCTTACTCAGGCTCAATTGTCTTCATATTACATTAATGCAAGTGATGAAGAAAGACAGTATCCCCTTATATTTAATATAAGTTTTGTTAATTGCTCTTATGCTTCATTTAGTACTAGGGGGAATTGTAGTTTATTCAATTTGTCTGGGGTTTCAAATACTTCTTCTATTATTAATTTTACTCCTTCTCAAAATGATGTTGGTGTTTATTATGCAAATATTTCTGTAATGGACTCTTCTAATCTTAGCAGTTGTAATTCAAGTTATTGTACTTCTAATTATTTTATTAATAAGACTACTTATTATTCTCAATTGGTTTCGTTTAATATTTTTTCTAATTTTGAGGTTAATGTAAGTGATTGTGAGGGAGATGTTTTTCAGCAGGGTTCTCCAAATATTTGTAATATTACTATTTATTCAAAAGGGCAGAATGACACTTTAAACCTGTCTAGCTATGCTATTTTGAGGAATTATGATGGAACTGTTAGTAATAGGAGTTGGTTTTATGCTAATGCTTCTTTGAATTCTTCAAATTTTAGCAAGGTTGTTATGGTCAATATGACTCCAAATGTTACTGAGATAGGTAATTGGACAATTAACTTTTCTGTTAGGGATTTAAATTATAATTTATTAGCAGTAGAACCTATTCATATATTGGTTAATAGGACTATTAATAATCTTCCAGATATTTTAAGTATTGCTAATATGAATACTTCTATAAGTCTTTTGACTACTATAAATATTACTGTTTATGATGAAGATTTTCTTATTCCTGATAAGAATCATAGTTTTGGAGGTTTTAATGAAACTGTTAATTTTTCAGTAAGAATTATGAATCAATCAAATCTTGCCCAGGAATTAAGTTTGTCTAACTTTACTCCTGTTATTTTAAATATGCCTGTTTCAGGAACTAATCGTAGTCTTAGTAGAATAACTTTTACTCCTAATTCTAGTGAATCTGGAAATTATACTATTAATTTAAGTGCTAGTGATAGAGAAGGTGCAGTAGACACTATTCAGTTTAATCTTACTATTATCAATAATGATGCTCCTTTGTGGAATAATACTCTTAATACTAATCTTATTTCCTATGAAGGAAATAATACTTATTTAAATCTCTCAAAAAATGTAACTGACCCTAATTCTGATAATATAACTTTTTCCTATAGTAATGATACTTATTTTAAGTCTTTTTCATTGAATTCTTCTACTGGAATTGTTAATTTTACTTCTTTAGATGAGGATGTTGGACAACATATAGTTAGTATTTCTGCAAATGATTCCTGGTTATTGAACAGTAGTTCATTTAATTTTACAATTTACAATGTTAATGAAACTCCTTTTATCCGAACCATTCTTCAATCCCATCTTACTAATGCTACTTTAAGTTCTGGAATTATTAATTGTTCTGAAGGAGATTTTGTTCAAATTGAACTTTGGGTTGAGGATGATGATTTTAAAATACCATCAGGTCAAAAAAGTTTTTATAATGAGAATTTGACTTTAAGTTTGGCTATAGTAGGTTCAAATACTAGTTTGCTTAATTTTGCTAAGAATACTGCTTTTCCAGTTCCCCTTAACAATCTTTCAAAATTTAATGCTTCTTTCTTACCTACAAAGAATGATGTTGGAAATTATAATATTACTATAAATATAACTGATAATAGCGGATTATCAACATCAATTATTTTAAATCTTTCTGTAATTGTTTTTCCAGATCCGCCTGTCCTTATTACCCTTAGTAACAGGACAAGTGCTATTAATCGGAATCTCGTTTATCAAATTAATGCAAGTGATGATGAAGATGGAAATTCAAATATTACTGGTGGAAATAGTAATTTCACTTTTAATTATAGTTTTTTAAGTGGAACAGATTTTATTCTTCATAATGAATCTATTTTTAATAGTACCACTGGAATGCTTAATTATACTTTTAATTCTTCTCAAGGAGGTGCTTATCGTTTAAATATAACTGTAAATGATTCAACAGATAGGCAAGATTTTGATAATTTTTGGATTAATGTTTATGATTCTCCGACTATTTCCTATCCAAACAGCAGTTATCAGTTTTCTTTATCAGAAAATCAGACTAGTAATCTAACTTTTACAGTTAATCATTCTATGAATAATAATTTAACTTATTTCATTTATTTTGATAATTGGAATGGTACTAATTATTTAGTTTATTCTACTAATTATCATGGCAATAATACTAATCTTACTTTTGAGATTACTCCAAATTTTTATAATGAAACTAATGGTACTAAAAACTTGACTTTAATTGCTTATCCTTCTGATATTAATCTTGATAATAGGGAAAGTGTAAATATCACTAGTTATAGAAATCTTACTATTAATCATACAAACTATCCTATTAATTTTTCAAGTAATATTGGAGGAGATGATGGAATAATTTCTTCTTCGTCTTCTTATAGTTTAAATATTAATGATTCTTTTACAGATGTAGATGTTCTTGATTCTTTATATAATCAGACAATTAGTTTTAATTATACTTCCCATACTCAGGGTTGCCCAATGACAGTTAATATTAGTAATTGGACAAATAGGACTATTCCAACTATGAATTTTTCCTCTACAACTACTACTAGTTGTAATTTTACTATAACTGGTAGTGAATATAATGAATCAAATTCTTCTCAAATTTTAAACATTGTTAATAGCAATAATTTTGAAGTTGGTTTAACAATTGAAGTTCAGACTATAACCAATACAGTCACTAGTTCTACTTCTAGTGTTAGAAAATCTGGATTGAAAGTAATAACTCCTGGATTAATTTATGTTTATCCCTTTCAAACTATTTCATTTCCAATTACTTTAAGAAATTCAGGACAAATTAGTCTAAATTCTATAACCATCACCACTAAGGCATTTAAGGATGATTCTCCTACAGATTTTATTGATGTTATGTTAAATCAGACAACTATGGCTTCTTTAGAAGCTGGAAAAGAGAAAAATATTACTGTTATGCTTCTTCTTAAAACTAATGTGACTGGGGATTATTCTGTTTTAATAAATGCAACACCTTCTTTAACTAATAGTGGAGATTGGGGAAAAGTTTATTTTAAAATTGGAGAAATTAATGATACTGAGGTAAAGAAGTATCTTCTTTTTGTAGAGGAATTTTTAGGTCAGAATATTCAGTGTATTGAACTTAAAGAGTATATTAAAACTGCCTATGATTACTTTAATCAAGGAAACTACGGTAGTGCTAGATTAAAAGCAGAAGAAGCTCTTAATGCTTGTAAAAATCTTGTTCAGGAGGAGAAGGCTTTTTCTGATCAATTAAAACCTATTCCTAGGCAGAATTTAATCCTGTATTTATCTTTATCAATTTTATTATCTTTTTGTTTGGGACTTGGATATTATTTTGTTAAAAGGCAGAGAATCAAAAATGGGGGAAACATAAAAATCTATGAAGATTAGAAACCTTTAATAAGATTATATTTATTATTTTATAAAGAGGTTGTTTTTATTATAATGAAATATGAGGAAGAATTAAAAAAGAGAATTGAATTACTTGAAAAAAAACATAAAAAACATATTTTTCATAGTCATGCTAAGAATAATATTGAAGCAGATATCAAAAAAGACTTTTCTATGGATTCTGGTGATATTAACGAAGATGAAGATGTTTCTTCAAAAATTTCTTCTAAAAAATTATATGTTTCTTCTTTAACCCCCCCTAAAGAAACTAAAAAATCTAAAATAGATTATAAAAAATATTCTGATGATGGTGCGGATGATGCTTTAAATAGTTCCATAAAAAAATCTTCTCAATTAGTAACTAAAATTAAAGATGAGATAGGTAAAGTTATTGTTGGTCAGGAAAAAGTAGTTGATGGTTTAATAAGGGGTTTGATTTGTAATGGGCATGTTTTATTAGAAGGAGTTCCTGGTATTGCTAAAACTTTAGTAATAAGAGCTTTAGGACAAGTTACTGGTTGTTCTGTTAAAAGAGTACAATTTACAGTTGATTTATTGCCAACAGATATCACTGGAATAACTTCTTATACTCCTGGAAAAGGATTTGAAGTTGTCAAGGGACCTATATTTGCAAATTTTTTAATTGCTGATGAAATAAACCGGAGCCCTCCTAAGACACAATCTGCTTTATTAGAAGCTATGCAGGAAAAGCAAGTTACTATTGGAAAAACAAGTTTTGTGTTGCCTGATCCTTTTTTTGTTATGGCAACTAAAAATCCATTGGAGAACACCGGAGTTTATCAGCTTCCAGAGGCACAGGTTGATAGATTTTTATTTAATATTATTATGACTTATCCTAGTCTTGATGAAGAAAGGAAGATTATGGAAGATAATATTACTTTAAGGAAATTTGATGATTTTAAATTAAATGCAGTTATTTCCCCTAAGGACATACTTCACATGCAGGAACTTGTTAAAAAAATTTATATTGGTGACCATGTTAAGTCCTATATTCTTTCTATTGTGGAAAAAACAAGGGATAAAAATTTTAAATTTGCAGATTGTATTTCTTTTGGATCTAGTCCAAGGGCTAGTATTGCATTATTTATTGCTTCAAAAGCAAGGGCTTTAATGAGTGGCAGAAGTTTTGTTCTTCCAGAGGATGTTAAGGAAGTCTGTTTTGATGTTCTGAGGCATAGAATAATTCTTTCTTACAAAGCAACTATTCGTGGATTAAATTCTGAGGACATTATAAAGGAAATACTAGACGAAGTTCATGTTTAGTTAAAATAAATAATATGGAAAAGGGAAAATTTAATCTTGATATTGTGAATAAAACTGTTGAGTTTGAATCCTTATTGAATAAAATTTTACCGAAAAAAACTTTCTATAAGCTTTTATTAAGGGGGAGAGGTTTGGAATTTGATAGTTATCGTACTATTGGTCCGGATGAAGATGCGAGCTTAATTGATTGGAAAGCTAGTGTTCGTTCTAATAACCTTCTTACTAGGCAATATATTGAAGAGAGAAATATGAATGTTTTATTTGTTATAGATGTAGGCGAAAATATGATTTTTGGTTCTCAAGAAAAATTAAAATGCGAGTATTCAGCAGAACTTGTTTCTGCACTTGCCCATTTGATTATAGGTTCTGGTGACCAGGTTGGATTTGTTTTATTTAATAATGATATTATAAACATTAATCTTCCAAAATCTGGAAAAAACCAATTTGATATATTGGTTTATGATATATCTGATACAAATGTTTATGGAGGTATTTCTGATATTGGTGCAGTCTTAGATAAATTATTTAGTAGATTGAGTCCTTCAATTTCAATGATTATACTTGTTTCTGATTTTATAAATATGGATGAAAGTTATAAAAGGAGTTTTGAAAGATTAGGCAATGTTTTTGAAACAATTGCTATAATGATTAGGGACCCACTTGATAAGACTATGCCTAATATAAATAAAGAGGTTTTGATAGAAAATTATGGGGGAGAAAAGTTATTGATTAATCCTAGTTTAGTCAAGAAAACCTATGAAAATCTAGTTGAAAAACAAACTGAATTAGTTAGAAATATTTTTAAGAGTTCTAATATCGATCTTTTGGAGTTAGATACGGGAAATAGTTTTACAGTAGACTTAGCTAATTTTTTAAAAAGGAGAGTTGATTTAAAAAATTAATCATGATATTTGACTTTACTAATCCAGATTATCTTTATTTCCTATTTGCTATACCCTTTATTATATTTTTTTATTTTTATAGCACTAAGAGAGTTACTGGAAATTCAATTAAATTTGCAAATTTTAATGCTATAGCTAGAATCAAAGGAGTAGATATATATTCGAAGAATATTTTTATTTTTTTATTGGATTTGCTTTTAGTTATATTTATTGTTTTTTCTTTGTCAGGCCTTAATGTTTATGTTGATAAACCAAGCAGTTCTTATTCCTATATTATTGCAATTGATTCTTCTGAAAGCATGGGAGCAAGTGATTTAATGCCAAATAGGTTTAAAGCTGCAAAAGAAACTGCAATTGGCTTTGTAAACTCACTTCCATTAAATTCTAAAGTAGGTATTATCTCTTTTTCAACTAATTCGCTAATTGAACAACAACTTACATCTAATAAAAATATTTTGTTGGCTAGTATAAATAATACCAAATTAACTAATTTTGGTGGCACTGATATTTTTGAAGTTATTTCTCTCTCTATATTGCTTCTAAAAAATGAAAATAATCGTGCTTTGATTATATTGAGTGATGGGCAGGTTAATATGGGCAATATAGACTTGGCTATAAGCAATGCAGTTGATAATCATCTAATTATTAACACTTTTGGAATAGGTACTGATACTGGTGGAAATACTAATTTTGGTGTATCTAAGATTGATGAATATACTTTAAAACTAATCTCAAACAAAACTGGTGGGAAATATTTTAAAGCTAATAATTTTGCTCAAATGAATGATTCTTTTAGTTCTTTAGTTGAACTAGAAAATAAACTTGTTCGATTTCCATTGGCTATTTATTTGATTGTAGCTTCTATAATCTTATTTATTTTAAGAGAATTTATTGTTTATTTCAGCAAAGTTGTCATATAGTATCCACTATAGGGGTTTATATTAATTCTGAAAAAATATTTATTGCTTCTTTTATTTCTTTTTCTTTTGGTTCTTTTTTAGAATACATTAATTCAGACATTTTAATGCAAAAATGTGACTCTTTTTTATTATTTTTTTTGAATTCTTTTGCTAGTTCTAAATAAGACAGATTGTAACCTAAATTATCCTTGTTTTTAAAGAAATCTCTAGCTAATTTGTCTAACTCATCTAAATCCTTTTCTCCAGGATTTTTTTTATTTATTTTATCCAGTCTTTCTTGAATTATAATTAATCTTCTTTTTTCAGTGTCAATTTTTTCTTTTAGTCTTTTATTTATACAATGTATTACATAGATTATTACACTTAGTATTATAATTACTACAGATATTGATATTATATTTATTAATATTGCCATCTTTTTTCTTTATAACAAGGATTTTGAGTTTTAAAAATCTAATGTTCTTATATTTAATACTCTTTATAGTTCTTTTCTATGTAATATTTTATTGGAATTACCATTCCAAGAAGAAATGTTAACCAACCTATTGCAGTTAAAACTATTAATAACCAGTTGTTAAAGAGAATACTTATCACCAAAAGAGCTGCCCAGGATATTATTCCAGATAGGAACAGTATTGTCCAGGTCATTTTTTCTTTTCTTTTTATTATAAAATCTGAAAGATATACAATTAATATTCCTTGGGAAATTAGCAGTATTCCTATTAATATATTAAATAATTGAAATAGGTAAGCTACATTGCTATTATATCTAGCAAAAAAACCCCATAATAAAAATATTGAATTAAAGGTTATCCTCATATTTGTTTTTATAAAAAAAACTTGATAAATTCCTAGCAGAATCATGTAGATTCCATTGTAAAGAGTTATTCTTGCTCCTTGCTTAACTCTTTGAATATTCATAGATTTATTGGAACATTGGGATTTATAAAAATTTATGTTAATGGTACTAGTTATCTTTTTTCAATGATTTTGTATAAATCATTGTTTTTTCTGCATTTTGGAAGTTTTAGGCCTATTATCTGACCTTTTATTGCTTGGTTTATTGGTTTGTGTTCTAATTCCATTGTTTCTATTTTTGCTTTTTTTATTCCAGTTGTTTTTCCTAGTATTATTATTTCATCCCCTAGTTTTAGATTTCCAGTATTTAATTTTAGTAAGCCTACTTCTATTTTATCATAGTAATGGATTATTTTTCCTATAAACTGTTTTGTACAAGTAGCAGAGCTATGCTCGGTTTTAGAATAGTCATCTGATGTTGGAGTTCCTAGATAAAATCCAGATGAAAAACCTTTGTTATAGACATTGTTCAATTCTTTTAGACTATTTTTTATTTCTTGTTTTGATAATTTTTTATCAATTGCTTTTCTATAAGTCTTTACTACTGTATCTACATATTCAGGTTCTCTGTTTCTTCCTTCTATCTTGAATGCAATTACCCCTGATTTTTTTATTTTTTCAAAAAATGGAAGTGTGCATAGGTCTTTTGCTGAGAAAATGAAATTATTATTTACTTTTAGTTCATTTCCTTCTGGATCTTTTACAATGTATTCTCTTCTGCAGGGTTGAACACATAATCCTTTATTTGCGGATTGTTTAAACATTTGCTGTGATAGGAAACACCTTCCTGAAACAGAGGCACACATTGCTCCATGAATGAATATTTCAACTGGAATAATTTTTGCTATTTTTTTTATTTGTGCTAGACTTAATTCTCTAGCAAGTACTATTCTTTCTGCACCTAACTTTTTGTAGAATTTTGCTGTTTCTGTGTTTGATATGGAACATTGTGTTGAAACATGAAATGGTATTTTGTATCTTTTACAAAGTTGCATTACAGCTATATCTGAACAGATTATAGCATTAACAAATGGTTTTACTTTTTTAATTAGAGAATCTAATTTTTTTATTTCATTATCATAGATTATTGTGTTTAATGTTAAATAGGCTTGGATATTTTTTTGTTGGCATATTTTTTTAATTTTTTGTAGGTCAGATATTTTGAAGTTTTTTGCTCTTTGGCGCATATTAAACTCCTGCAATCCAAAATAAATAGCATCTGCTCCTGCGTTTATTGCAGCTATCAGGCATTGAAAATCTCCTGCTGGTGCTAGAAGTTCATATTTGTTAGATTTCATAAATAACTAAGAAAAATACTAGTTTTAAAGTTTGCTTGTTTTAGGTTAGTGTGCTGCTTTTGCTAAATGCCAGATTTGGGTTATATCTTTTCTTGGTAATCTAGCTGGAACTTCTCGAGGAGTAAGTCTTACAGTGATATGATCCTCATCCGGATCATTATTTCTATTAGAAATAGAATTAATTACTGTTGGAAATTCGTAATGAAATTCTGTTGAAACTCCACTAATTCTTGGTTTATAGTGAATTTCCACCCAATCTCCGCCACTGAAGTCATCTAGTTCATATTGCTCTACCATAAATTCTTTAAAATTTTTCTATATTTAAGGATTATTGTATTTAGAATTATAATAATTAAAGAAGCCTCTTCTCCCGATTTAGGATAAAAATAATTTGCTGTTTAAGCCCATTAGGTTTTAAAAGAGTAATATTTAGTATTATTAGTAAAATAGGAACTTGTCCGATTTTTGAAGATTTGTTTTTTTTAAATTAATGAAAATTCTTGCAATCATATCATTCACTAATGCTCATTTATCCTAGCTGATTTTATTGGTAGTTGATGATAAAAAAGAGATTTTGCCTTGACTGAAGACAAACAAAATCTCCCTAAAATTGGCGAAGAGCCTTAAAGAAATATATGTTTTAAAAAATATCTCTTTAATATTTATTAGCTTTTGTAAGACAATGATAAGTTATAAAAAATTAAATAGGGCAATTGGCTTTGAATTTTTAAGCTGGTTGTGCTTGAAGTTTTTCTTCAATTCTAGGGGAAAGTTTTCCTGTAAGAACAAATTCATTTAGGGCTTCTAGATTTATCATTTTATCTAAATCTAATTTTTCTCCTGCTTCTGATTTTAAATTAAATCCTAATCCCCATAAATGAGGTGTTATTATTACTACTTCTCTGTGCCCAGTATATTGCTTTCCGCTTAAGAAATCTCTGTAGGATGACCTATAGCCTAAATTTTCTGTTATAAATGTATCTAATTCTCCTGATAATTTAATACGAAATGTTCCTGAACAACCTTCTCTTCTTCTTATTTCAGAAAGTTGACATCTTTTTTTAACTTCTGCTCTATCTTTTGGTGGAACTTGTGAATCAAATGAAAATACTGCTGTTAAAATTGTTTTATGTTGATACCTACTATCTGAGTGCTTCCACTTTCATATAAATATTGATACTTAAAATCATACATTTTAATGTTAGTTATTAATAGTTTAAAAGGATTATTGTTATATAAATTAGTATTTTAAATGTTATTTGTGCTAGTATTAATTCAAACTAGCATCAACTCTTTGTTCTAAAACAATCATGTCTACTTTTTGTTTTCCTGTTTCAGTTTCTAAATCAAGTATAAATCTAGGTCCGCCGATTCCTTCTAAAATTCCATAGCCTGCATATATTGCTAGCCCTTCATAACCTTCTCCTTTTAATTTTGCAGTTCTCTTTTTATCAAGGTACATGTCTGTTGTTTGCCTACAGAATTGAAGCCTTCCTTCCTCTGAAAGTCCCATACATGAATCTATGAATACTGCACTCCATTCTTTCTCTCTGTGGTAATATCTAAATCCTATCATTGTAGAATTTTTAGGAGATACCCTTTTTAAATATTTGCTAAGTAAAATAAATATGGCAGTTAAATTATTATGGCAGATAAAAATTATTGTGATATAGAATTAGAATCTACTTCTTCCAATTCTGCTTGAGGATGGTCTTCTATCTCTGCTAGAGCTTCTATGTCTGCTATCTCTGCTGTCTGTTCTATGTCTTGGTGCTCTTGAATATTCTCTTCTATCATCATTTCTATCTCTACTATCTCTTCTTCCATAGCCTCCTCTACTTTCTCTGCCCCTACTATTTCCTCCAAATGAGCTTCCTCTTCCTCCGCCTCTACTATCTCTACCTCTTCTTCCCTCAGGTATCCATCTTATTGGTATTCTTTCTAGTTCAGGAGTTTCTAATGCTTCTATTTTTAATGAATCATCTTTTAGAATGCTTCTAAAATTTTCATGGTCTCTGCTTGAAATAAGATTTATTACTTTTCCTTCTTTTCCAGCTCTTGCTGTTCTTCCTATTCTATGGATATATTCTTTTGCATCATTTGGCATGTTGTAATTATAGATATGACTGACTCCTTTAATATCAAGTCCTCTTGCTGCAATATCTGTGCAAACAAGAACCTGGGTTTTTTTAGAATTGAATTGTTCCATTGTTCTATTTCTTTTTTCTTGAGAAAATCCTCCATGAATTGGTAAGCTTTCTAAACCTAGGAATTTTAGATTATTTGCAACAAAATCAACATTTTTTCTTGTATTGCAAAATACCATTACTAATTTTGCATCTTCATGTTCGAGCAAATGTTTTAATAGGGAGAATTTTAAATTGTCATCTACGTCATAGTATACTTGAGTCAATAGAGTGGGGTCTACATATTCTTCTGCAGATACTTCTACTTGATGTTTCATGTATTTTTTTGAAAGTCTTAGAATATCTTGGGATATGGTTGCTGAAAACAAAAGAGTTTGTCTTTCTTTTGGACATTGAGAAATTATTTTTTCAACATCATCTATAAATCCCATGTCAAGCATTCTGTCTGCTTCATCTAAAACAAGTGTTTTTAGATGTTTAAGATTAATTGTGTTTCTTGATAAATGGTCTAGTATTCTTCCAGGAGTTCCTACAACAACTTCTGCATATTCTAAATCTTCTACTTGGGGATTAAAAGAAACTCCACCATAGATTGCACATATATTCAAGGAAGCATATTTTGAAAATTTTTTTAATGCCTTTGAAATTTGTTCTGCTAATTCTCTTGTTGGTGCTAAAATTAGGGACTGAATGCCATAATCTCTTTTTGTGTTTTGTAGAATTGTTGAACCAAATGCCAGTGTTTTTCCAGAACCTGTTGAAGCTCTTGCTATTACATCTTTTCCTTGTAAAACTAAAGGAATAGCAAGTTCTTGTATTTCAGTTGGTTTTTCAAATTTTTCATCATTCAGAGCTCTTAGTAATTCTTTACTAATTCCTAGTTTTTCAAATTCACTAGTTTTATATTCACTAGTTTTAGATTCATTGATTTTATGTTCATTTGTCATATTTATTTTTATAAATAGTATAAATACTGCCTAAACTTATTAAGGTTTTATTAGAGAATACAGTGGGTATTCTTTTAAGAAAAATGAATAGCTGCAACAAATTTTTGTTGGCCAAGCTTTTTCTTAGACAATTATATAATCTATTATATATCTTATTTATCTACTATTGCTTGGAAATTGCGGTTTATAAAGGTTTGGAATTTTTTTGATAGGATTTTTAAACTATATTTGTTTTAATTATATTATGAAAAAGAGGATGAATAGTAAATCTCAGAGTGGTATAATTACTACAGTTCTTTTGATTAGTATTGTAATTGTTTCTATCATAATTATTTGGAATATAGTCTATATGATATTGAAAAATTCAAATGTTAGTTCTGGAACAGATGTTTTAACAACCCAACTTGAAATAAAGCAGACAAAATTATATGTTACAGGTGGTGCAGAAGTTCAGGTTCATAGAGGTAGTGGAAAAGGAGATATGACCGGAATGAAATTTATTTTTGAAAATAAAAATAATGAAAGAAAAATTGTTACTCGACTAGAAAATATAAGTGAGTTGGAAACAAGGAATTTTGTTTTTAATGTTAGTGAGATTGGGTATAATAGTATTGATATAAAATCTGTTTATGTTGTTCCTATATTTGGGAATACAAATGGCATGGAGATTATAGAGAATACAGAAGCTGTTAAAAAAGATGTTAGTGGAAATAGAATAATAGACACAATTCCTACATCTGCAGGACTAGTTAGTTGGTGGAAGTTTGATGGAAATGCTTTAGATAACATGGGAATAAATAATGGGGTGATAAATGGGACAACATTTACAAAAAATAATAAAGGAAATGATGGAAGTGCAATGAATTTTAATGGAACATCCTATGTTTCAGTAACCAATGCAAAATTACCTATTTTAAATGAACCTTATTCAATATTTGTATGGGTCAATCCAAATAACTGTACTTTAGAAAGAGGGATTGTTGATTGGGGAGTTTATGGTTCGAATTTTAATAGTAATGCATTTATTTTAAGAAATTGCCGACCAATGAATTATTGGTGGTCAAGTGATCCTTTGCCTTCAACAGATGTTATAACTAACATATGGAGTTTTGTTGGAGTAACCTATGATGGCACAACAAGAAAATATTATCTAAATTCAAATCTTGATGGAAGCTATGCTGGAGTAGTCCATGGGGTTCCAAATTCTAATAATTTTACAATAGGAATGAATAGGGAAGGAGGGGCTGCTTATTTTTACTTTAATGGTTCAATTGATAATGTTATGATATTCAACAGAAGTTTAAATAGCGATGAAATAACTGCTCTGTACAATAATCAAAAGTAGAATAAATAGATAAACTATTTAAGTGAGATTTTCTTTAGGTTTTTATGAATCAAAGATATATGCCTAGGAGGCCTAAGCAGAGAACAAATATAATACCTTATTGGGATTTAATAAAAAGAATTGTTGTAGAAAGTGATGTTGTTCTTGAAGTTCTTGATGCAAGAATGATTAGTCTTTCTAGAAATGAGGAAGTTGAAAAATTGATTAAAGAAATTGGGAGACCTGTTATCTATGTTGTTAATAAAAGTGATCTTGTTAAAAAAGAAGATTTAAGAGCAAATTTAGATATTTTTAAAGATGAAAAAGTAGTTTTTGTTACTAATAGGGATAAGACTTCTTATAAAATTCTTGCTTATACTATTAAGAAAGAATTTAAAAAATATGGTAAAAGAGTTCTTCCAACTAAAACAGGTAGTGCAAAAGGATATCCTTTTAGACTTCCTCGGGCAGAAATTATTATTGGAGTATTAGGTTATCCTAATGTTGGAAAATCAAGTATTATTAATGGTTTAGCTCATAAGAAAAAAGTTAAGGTCAGTAAGAAAGCAGGAACTACTCATGGAATGCATTGGATTAATGTTAGCGATGATATGAAAATAATTGACAGTCCGGGAGTTATTCCATTGCAGGCTGATGATGATTTACGGTATGGTTTAATTGGTGCAAGGGATATTGAAAAGATTAGGGATCCTGAAAATGTTTGCTATGGTATAATAAAGATGTTTATGAAACATAACAAAAAAGCTTTTGAGGAACATTTTGATATTTCTATATCAAAGGAGGAAGAAGATGATAATGATATTATTGTAGAAAAGATTGGGATGAAAAAAAGTTATCTAAAAAAAGGTGGTGTTGTTGATGAAAACAGAACTTTTACTAATGTTATAAAAGATTGGCAAGATGGAAAGTTGAGGTTGTAAATTAAAATTAATCCTCAACTTTCGTAAAAACAAAAATTAATTACATCTTTTTTACTTTTTTCATCATATCTTCTCCAGATACTTTCATAGTTGGATGCATGTTCATAACGTGCATAGTTCCCATATTGACTACTTCATCTTTATTTCTGCTATGTATTCTAAATCCATCATCGCAATCCATTTCATATTCCATTTTATTTCCTCACACTTCCAGATTGTTGTTTTCTTATTTTGTAATCTGAAAATGCTCGTCCTCCTTACAATTAATTATTAACTTCATTGAACTATTACTGTTGCTTTCATCGATGGGTGAATAGTGCAATAATAGCTATAGGTTCCGGGTGTACTGAATGTGTTGGAATATGTTTTTCCATTGACCAATGTTGGAGAGTTTAATTCATTTCCTGAACTAGATGTAACTGTGTGGGACATGGAGTCCATGTTTGTCCAAGTCACACTATCTCCTGCTTTTATTGTTATTGTTGATGGAGAGAATTGAAAATTTTGTATATCAACTGTATATGTTTTAGCATTGCCTGTTGCAGGCGTATTAGTTACTGGAGGATTGTTTGTAGGTATATTGGAATTATTATTCATTCCTAAGAATAGGACAGCTCCAATTATTAAAACCAAGACAATTACTATTGCGCCTATTATTATTGGTGTATTTTTCATTTTTTATTAACCTCCTTATAATCTGGTTTTCATTTCCAGTTTACAATATTAAGTAATATCTAAATATGGTCCTTTTGATTGCATTTACTTTTATTTATCTGATTTAATTGATTTGATTTCTTCTTCAACGCCTTTTATTTCTTTTTCAAGCTGTTCTTTATATTTGTTTAATACAGATATTCTTTCATCTTTAGTTATGAAACTTCTTTCCATATCGCAACAATTACATGATTCATCATAGTCATACATTTGCATTTCCATTTTTATACCTCCATTCGTTTAATTGTTTATAGTATATATAGCTCGACTGTATTATTTCATACGCCCATTTTAATTCATTAATAAGAATGATAAATATTATAGGGTAACCAAGTATATATAGTTTGAGAAGGATTGTTAAAAATTGCTAGTTATTCTGCAGTACTTAGAGCCTTTTTGAAAGAAGCCCCAGAAAATTTATTTTCTGGTTCATTCAAAACAAAGTTTTGAAGACTTGGGAAGAACAGGATTTTGAGAAGGTTTATTAATGGAATTTTGTTTTTATTCATGAAAAAAAGATGAAAATGAATAAAAATTCAGAAGTCAATTTAGAAATAAATAAGAAGAAATTTCTATTTTTTTTAGATATATGTAAGAAATTAAATAAAATTAATATAATTCCGATTCTCTATGGATCTCTTGGATTAAACTTTTGTATCGGAGAGTTTACAAAATCAGATGATATTGATATTTTATTGTCTTTAGAATATTTTGATGAAAAATGGGATTCTTTTTTAGGATATATGGAAAAATTTGGTTTTAAACTTAAGGATCTTCATGAACATGAATTTGAAAAAGAAGGGGTTGTTATTAATTTTTCAAAGAATGATTTAGATGTTTTTGCTGGAATTAATCTGGAAGAATTAAATGAAATCAATGTTAATCATGCAAAATTTAAAGTTCTTTCTGCTGAACATTATCTTAAAGTTTATTCTCAATCAAGAAGGGATGGTTATCGTGTTGAAAAAAGAGGAAAACAGGATCAAGAAAAGATTAATCAAATTAAGAACTTTTTGGAGGTAAAAACTAGATGAGGCCTAAAAATAAGATTCGTGCAATAATATTTGATGTTGGAGGAGTTTTATCTTTGGGAAGATATGAGAAAAAAGCAGTGGAGGGACATCATTTACTTGGAGTTCATAATTTTATGGCTGATAAATTGGGTATTGATTTGGACACTTGGTTTGATGCAATTGATAGTGTTTATGCAAAATCTATTGAGGGCAAAATCAATAGAAGAAAGACCCTTTATGTTATGGCAAAAAATCTTAAATGTAGTGTTTCTAAACTTGAAAAATTTTTTTTATTAGCCTATAAAAAGCATTTTAAGAAAAATATTGAATTGTATAAACTCGCCCATGATTTAATAAAAAAGGGTTATAGGGTTGGTATTTTAAGTGATCAATGGTATTTGTCTAAGGATGCATTGATTTTACAAAAAGATATTCGAGGATTTAGGCCTGTAATTATATCCTGTGATGTTGGTCTGAGAAAACCTAATCCAAAGATTTATAGGTTATTACTAAAAAAATTGAGGTTAACTGGGGAAAGGGTTTTATTTATTGATAATAGGGAATGGAATCTAAAACCTGCTCGAGCACTTGGAATAAAAACAATTTTATTTGAAGATAATGAACAATTGATTAAAGCATTGATTGCTAAAGGGATTTTATAGTAGACCTATTGTTATCTATTGTAGGACAATGATGAGTGAAGTATATTTTTTTGAGAAGTAGACTGACTTAAAATTTGTTAATGTGCAGATTTATCTTAAGATTTGCATGCTCATCTTTTTTATTACAATTAGTTTTGTAGATATATTAAAATCTAAATCTTTTTCTTGATATTTGTTAACTATAGTAATATTAATAAATAACCTTTTTTATCTATAATTATGAAAAAGGTTGATTTTAATAAGTTTGATAAGGCTGAAAAAGATATTAAGACTGCTGAGGATTCTGTGCAAGAACTGGCTAGTGAAGTTGAGGGGGAAGATAAAGAACTTTTAACTAAAGCTGCGATGGATTTAGAAAAAGCAGAGGCTGAAGTTGAAGAAGTGGATGAGGATTGTTTTTAAAATCTTATTTGTTTATTTTAGTCTCTCCAAATCCTGTAAAGTTTGATAATGATTTGATGATGTTCATTATGATTATTATAATTATTGAAGATACTATTGCTATTGACCATTCTATTATTCCAATTGGTGTTGTTTCAAATACTTTGTTTAAAGGGGTGTAGATTATTAGAAGTGTTGCTAAAATTGATATTAGTGATGCTATTAGAAGATATTTGTTTGCTAAAAATGCTTTTATATTAACTTTTTTTCTTAGGGAAATAAAATTAAATGCATTGGCTATTTCTAAACAAATTAAAGATACTAGGGCAATTGTTCTTGAGGTTGTTATATCATTTTTAAATATATTTGATGAAATATAAAATCCCAGGAGGACTATTAGTGACATAGATATTCCAATTATTATTATAGAGATTATAAGGGATTTATTTAGTATTTCTTGATTCTTTTTTGGTTTATCTTCCATTATATCACTTGAAGAAGGAGTTAGGGCTAAAGTTATGGATGGAATATCATCTGTGACAAGATTCATAAACAATATATGGAGGGCAAGAAGTATTGGTATTTGCCATCCTAAAAACGGAGATAATATTACTCCAAAGAATAGTAAGGATAATTCTGCATAATTGCATGATAATTGATAACTTACAAATTTTCTTATGTTTTTAAAAATAGTTCTTCCTTCTTTTATTGCATTAACTATTGTTGAAAAATGATCATCTTTTAATGTTAAGTCTGCAACAGATCTTGCAACATCTGTTCCATTTTTTCCCATTGCTACTCCAATATGGGCTTCTTTTAATGCAGGAGCATCATTTACACCATCTCCAGTCATTGTAACTATTTCTCCGTTTAATTTCAATGCTTTTATTATCTTTAATTTATGTTCAGGTCTTACTCTTGCAAAAATACTTATTTTATCCACTATATTTGATAATTCTTCTTCATTCATATTATCTAATTCATAGCCTTCAATAATCCCACCTTTTAGCCCTATTTTTTTTGAAATAGCAATTGCTATTTCTTTGTGGTCTCCGGTAATCATTTTTACTTTAATTCCTGCATTTAGACATATTTTTATGGATTCTGCTACTTCTTCTCTTGCAGGATCTTCCATTGCCACTATTCCAATAAAAATTAATTCTTCTTCTATTTGGTCTTTTTTAGTACTATTTGTTTTTTTGAATGCTATTGCAATTGTTCTTAGACATTCTGAATTCATTTCTTTGTTTATTTCTAAAATTCTTTGTTTTTCTTTTTCAGTCAGTGTAAATATTCCATCTTCCCTTTGTATTTTTTTACATTTTTTTAATAGTATTTCCGGAGCTCCTTTTGAATATACATAGTTATTTTCTTTTCTACATAATACTGACATTATTTTTCTTTCAGAATTGAAAGGTATTTCTTCAATTCTTGTTGATTTTATATCTTCTTTAAAAATATCTGCTTTTGCACCCATTATTAGTAATGCTGCTTCTGTGGGATTACCTATTATTCTATATTCATTATCTTCACCTGTTCTTTCTATTTTAGCATCGTTACACAGTATGGATGCTCTAATCAAATTACCTAGAACAAGATCGTCTTTTAAATTGATTTTTTTATTTTTTTCAAAGAATTCTCCTTCTCCCCTATAGCCTTCCCCTGAAATTTCTACAATTCTATTGTCCCTTAGTATTTTTTTTACAGTCATTTCTCCGGTTGTTATTGTGCCTGTTTTATCTGAGCAAATTACTGTTGTTTCCCCTAGTGTTTCTATTACAGACATTCTATTTACAATTGCATTTTTTAGTGCCATTTTATAGGCTCCTGATGCTAGAGCAGTTATCATTACAACTGGAAGACCTTCTGGAAATGCAGAAACTGAAAGTGCAATTACTACAATTAAAATATCTACTAATGATGAATTTGAGTTTGGTGTTAAAAACATTATTATTCCTGTTAATATAGAAAAAATAATTGAGGCTATGGACATGTATTTGGATATTTTGTTTATTTTGTTTTGAAGGGGCATTTCTTTTTCTGCAGAGGATATCATTCCAGATATTTGGCCGAATTTAGTATTCATTCCAGTATGGACTGCCTTTGCAATGCATCTTCCATTTACAATAAATGTTCCCATAAAAATAATATTCTCATCAGAATATTTTTTTGAATCTCTGGAAACTTTCTTTTTTACTTCCTCTGACTCACCAGTTAAAATGGATTCATTGATTAAAAGGTCTTTTTCTTCAATTAAAATACAGTCTGCTGGAATTTTTTCTCCTGTTCTTAGGACAATTAAATCTCCTGGAACAATTTTCTTGGAGTCTATTTCCTGTTCTTTACTGTCCCTTATTACTATTGATACTGGTATTAGCATGTTTTTTAATGCTTTAATTGCTTTTTCTGCCCGGTATTCTTGAAAAAATCCAACTATTATTACTATTAGAATTACTGCTAAAATTGTATAGGCTGTTACTGATTTTTCAACAAAGAAAGATATTATTGCTGCGATTGTTAGTAGATAGATTATGTAATTTCCTTTTATTTGCCTTAGGAAAATTTTAAATGGTGAAGATAATGAGGTTTCAATTATTTCATTAAAACCATATTGTTCTAGTCTTTTTTTTGATTCTTCTGTTGTTAACCCTCTTTTTTCCATGGTATTGTTATCACTATTAATCTTATAAGGCTTTTTATTATTGGTTTATAGTGTCCTGGTTCAGGACACAGAACCGGTTCATAGTGTGTAGGTTCATAACATTTGTTACACTCCCTTAAAAGGGAGGTGAACAAATTTGAAGAGAGAAATAATTAGAAGAGAAACTATAAAACTCAAAATTCAAGGAAAAACTTCTAAGATAATTATTGA
>Ga0208958_1000528_pt1 | contig 45646 bp, 84 predicted proteins | sample RifOxyB1_FD_184032 | JGI IMG/M metagenome (GOLD analysis project Ga0208958, IMG submission 184032) | Soil microbial communities from Rifle, Colorado - Rifle Oxygen_injection B1 (SPAdes) | ecosystem: Environmental > Terrestrial > Deep subsurface > Rock core/Sediment | place: Rifle, Colorado...
CTTCAAGAAGCTAAGCTTCAAGGCGCTGAGCTTCAAGGCGCTAATCTTCGAGAAGCTAAGCTTCAAGGCGCTGAGCTTCAAGGCGCTGAGCTTCAAGAAGCTAAGCTTCAAGGCGCTGAGCTTCAAGGCGCTGAGCTTCAAGGCGCTAATCTTCAAGGCGCTGAGCTTCAAGACGCTAATCTTCGGGGAGCTAAGCTTCAGGGCGCTGATCTTCGGGGAGCTGATCTTTGGCGAGCTGATCTTTGGCGAGCTGATCTTCAGGGCGCTAAGCTTCAGGGCGCTAATCTTCAGGGCGCTGATCTTCGGGGAGCTAATCTTCAGGGCGCTGATCTTCGGGGAGCTGATCTTCAGGGCGCTAAGCTTCAGGGCGCTGATCTTCAGAACGCCGATTTTCAGGGCGCTGAGCTGGGGGATACCTGTTTATCGCCTGATCTACTCCGTTTTCAGCGCGAGTTTGTCGCGGAATGTCCAGCGGTTGCTGGTTATCGCATGGTCTATCGCGCCAAAACTAGTCAGTACGGTGGCAATATAATCTATGAGGTAGGTAAGCTATATGAGGCGCCCATCCTGTCTTTTAGTTGTGAAACAGCTTGCCATCCCGGCATCTATGCCGCTTCATGGCGTTGGATGCAAGCTAATATGTCTGGGGTTCCATTGGTCAAATGCCGGGTAGCAGATGGCGATTGGGTAATTACAGCTAAAGGCGCCATCCGCTGCGCTAAACTTGAAGTGTTAGACGACGTAGAGGAGTCTCATGCTGCTCAAACATCAACTGCCTAACCCGCGCAAACAGGACGCTGAGCCTGTTGACTATACTTATTTGCATTCTGCTAAGAAGTCAACAGGTACCGGCACGCGTCATGAACGACGCCTCCAATACAAGATTGGCAATGTGCCAGAATTACCAGAACGGGACTCGGTTGCTAAGCAACGTAAGTTACCTGCTCTCGAATAAAATTGCATAACGCATCAGGGGCGACATGGCGCCGCGCTTAGCATAGCTAAGAAATTGTAGGTTCGATTCCTATCTGATGCTATCAACATTACGTAAGCGTACCGCTCTCATAGCAGGCAGCGGGAGTCATTATGCCGCATATGTATACAGTTCTACAAAATGTCACTACGGGCGCTCTGCCTATTCTTTCCGAGCATAGTGCGTCAGTAACAATTCAGTTATTGATCGCACAGTATGAACGCCTAGGTATTGTACCTGACATACATGCTACATGGCAAGTAATTGAAACGCGCTCAATTCATAAAATCGCAGAGCTAGTAGGTACAGCAAGTGCGCGTTATGTCAAAGACAATGAGATTCATGCCTATGTTGCGGAGCGCGTACAGTTATTGGAAGAATAAAATGCAGATTCCCAATCTGATCAAGATTGATGGTATACCAGTAATCGTTAGATGGCTTTGTTATGGCCAGCGCCAGAAATCGAAAGGAAAATACCATGTCAGAAGCAAACGATCTTATCGAACGTCTCGAAAGAGCAACAGGCCAGAGAATTGACGCCAACGATGGTAATAATCTGGCGCTGGCCGGTTTGTTTGGTGCGATCTCGCGTATTATGGGAAAGTTGCCCGCGACTTATACAGAGCGCGATGACGTTGCCGCCGGTGTTCTCATTCATCATCAGATGACGCCAGAATACAAGCGAAAGCAAGAATCAAAAGCAATACTCATTGGCCTTTTGTCGCCAGATGATTTAGGTTATTTGCCAAGCAAAGAACCAGCTAACAAATCATTGGTGCTGACATGCCGCAAGACCGCCCGGCAGCACAATTCAATCGTTAGCGTATTGCCATATTATGTTGGCAAGTCAATGGCTATGCTAACCAAAATACAGAACTGTGCGCGGAATCATGAAACAGAGCTGTATCAAGCATTTTTGCGAGCTGTCAAAAAAGAGCGCGTAAGGAGAAAAGATGCAAACCGTGCTACTGCTAGCTAGGTTGCTTGCTAATTTGTTGGGCATGTCCTTTGAAGATGAATGGGCTTGTTGGTATGACTTGATTGCAGCGCCCAAGTACGTTTGTGAGCATCTAGATAAAAATCACGATTATCGTGTATTTAGTAACGACGGCATCATGGTTTATATCAGACTAAACGATCTTAGATAATCATTGGCGCTTGTGCTGGAACTGGCACACAGACTCGTCTTAAACACGAGTGTCGCGAGACATGCGGGTTCAAATCCCGCCAAGCGCATAGGTTTCCGTTACATATTAGCATCTAAGGAGTCTATCATGCCGTTCAAATTTTTGACACCTTGGGGTACTACACAATATAGTGGTGTAGAACTTGCATATCATTTGCCCGCGCCCGGCCAAAAGTGGTCGGAAGTCACCTGGGCGCCGGATATGCAAACTAGAGCAGATGGCTTAGATTGTGGCCCAGGGGGCTTGCACCTCATGAAAACTCTATCCGTCATATACGCGCCAATTCATTGGTGGCCCTGGTATGCACAACCCGTTGGTTTGGTGTTGGGAGAAAGCGCCGAAAAATTGCGCGTGCAAGGAGTACGTTTGCGACGTATTACAGCTAAGACTTTCTGGCGCATGATTAGATGCGGTTGGTGCTGGAGAGCTCATCTTGAGGGCGCTCAACTTCAGGGCGCTCAACTTCAGGGCGCTCAGCTTTGGGGCGCTCATCTTCAGGGCGCTCAACTTCAGGGCGCTCAGCTTTGGGGCGCTCATCTTGAGGGCGCTAATCTTGAGGGCGCTCAGCTTTGGGGCGCTCATCTTGAGGGCGCTCAACTTCAGGGCGCTCAGCTTTGGGGCGCTAATCTTGAGGGCGCTCAGCTTCAGGGCGCCAAATACAATAGATTTACCATTTGGCCGGATAGTTATCATATCAGAGGAGCCATCAATGAAGCTTAGTCTTGAGCAACTCGCTGTACCTACTAGATACGCTACGCTGGTCGCTGCGAACGTCACGCCGACAGCGGAAGGCTACGCGTTATCAGCCGTTAGACGGATTGCTTTCAAAGGAGTTCGTATGAAACAAGCATATTTTCTGACAGTGGATTGGTGCAAGAAGGGCCAGCGTGGCATATTTTGTGACACAAAAGGAAACGGTTTCCGCAAGAACGACGCAGCGCACACAGAAGATGAGATGAGCGCTATTCTTGGCGCTTTTAGCCTGATTCTTGCGCCAAAGTCGGAGCTATTTACCGTTGAGCAAGTGGCAAGATTCACTCGTTGGATTCCGTTGGCGGAGTATGCTTGCCAATTCGGTGTTGCGCTAGAGCCGCAATCCCCCCAAGCGTGGATGTTTCCGTTACATGACGGAACAAATTGGCATCTAATGAAGCTTAGCCTTGGTCAACTCGCTGTGGTCTATACAGTTGCTTTCATGCATTTCAAGCGCAGTGCTATGCGCGCGGCCAGACTCAACTATATCAATTGGAGGGTATCATGAACTTGCAAGAGCTGCTTAATGTGCTAGAAGCATACGGTCTGGTAACCGTAGCCAGTCCCGATGCGCGCGGTATTGTGCAATGGTATGCTCATAATGACTTTGGCGGCGCGTTTCAAATACGCACTGATGGCAAGATCGGACAGCAATATCCTAAGAATCCATACATACAGTGTACGGTCTGTGCGGATCGTATTTTCACACAGACTGAGTTTTTGGCATGGCTCAAGGAGTTTACATTATGAATAAGCAAGACAAGATTGCAGCGGGCGTTATTGGCAAGACGGGATGTCTGATGTTGTTATTACGCGTTTCTTTAGCGTTATGGTCTCTGTTGCTCCTTAGCACTATGTGCTGTGCCGGCACTGTGCCGTCTAGGTCCCGTTCCGGCATTGTGCCGTCCCGGAACGGGACTCTAACGGAACATAGTCGTGTCAGAATACTATAGGCGGGATGATCTTGCCCATGTATTCCTGCTCCGCTAGTGCCGTTTCCGGCACGGAAACATACAGAAGCAATCATGTGACAAAAGGCCCATATCATCTAATTGGTTAGGATAGTAGACTTTCGATCTACTCATCAGGGTTCGAAGCCCTGTATGGGCACTGCAAATATCAAAACTATAAGGAGCTAATCATGGCTGATATTCCAGAAGTTATCCTTGCAGAGCAATTCTTAGCGGATATGTTTGAAACAGCACATCCAGAACTGTGTCGTGGGATAGACAATGCGGATGCCTTTATTGCCGCGCTAGATCAAGCGGTTGCCAACAATGATAATGATGCAGATTATCTGCGTTATGGCCGTTACATTTTGAAAGATGGCATTGCCATCGAGTGCCACTCGATCAAGCAATGGGCAGTCGCACATAGCAATGTCACAGCGATTAAGGAGGAATATGTTAGCGATTACCTGATAAAAACCTATTTCATGAGCATTGATCTAACAGAAGGTAGAGGTCGTTATCCACGCACTTTTCAAACTATAGTAAGTCTAGGCGGTATTGTTATCGCGGTATCGCAACCACATAGCATGAATACAGACGATGCGCTCATGGAACACGTTATGATAGTAGCGCAATTGAAAGCTAGCCTTGGAAAGTCTTAGAGAGGAGCGAAAAATGGAACTCCTATCCTTACTGCTAACCGAACCGGCAGTCGCAGCATATGTCTTGTTTGTGATTCTCTTATGCACGTTGCCATTATTGCTGCTGTTTGGGGCGTGTTCAGGAGATGAATAATGGAACTGCTTTTCGCGATTATCATCGAATTCTCCGAGATACCCCCGGCTTTAGCCGTGGGGAGGGATAGGAGTCTGGCCGTAGGCCGGAAATCCAGTTTGTGAATAGGGCAGACTTTACATACTTGAGGAAATATGCTATACTTCTACTATGAAACTGATTGCCCAAGTCAAGCTGCAACCGAATGAGGAACAAGCCCAATCGCTCAAAGAGACGGTTGAGCGGGCCAACGCTGCCGCCAACTTTGTCAGTGACATTGCCTGGCAGCAGCGGACGTTTCGCCAGTATGACTTGCACAAAATCGTCTACTACGATGTTCGCTCCAAGTTTGGCCTGTCGGCGCAAATGACCGTGCGTATCGTCGCTAAAGTCGCTGACGCTTACAAGCTGGACAAGAAAACAAAGCGCACGTTCAAGCCTCTGGGCAGCATCGCCTATGATGACCGCATACTGTCCTGGAACACAGAGAAGCGAATTGTCTCCCTGTGGACGCTCGGCGGTCGTGTCAAACTGACTTTCGTTGCCGGTGTGCGTCAGCTTGAGCTTCTGAAAACTCGTCATGGTGAAGCTGACTTGGTTTACCGCAACGGCGAGTTTTTCCTTTACCAGACTTGCGACGGTGACGAACCGCCAGCGGGCGACATTGACGGCTTTCTCGGCGTGGACATGGGCGTTGTCAATATCGCCGTTGATAGCGCTGGCGAAGTCTATCAAGGGAAGACAATCAAGGCCGTTCGTCACCGTCACCGCAAGCTGCGCTCTAAACTGCAAGCCAAAGGCACGAAGTCCAGCCGTCGCCGCTTGAAGAAACTCGCTGGCAAAGAACGGCGCTTCGCTACCTGGACGAATCACAACATCAGCAAGCGCATTGTCGAAAAGGCCAAATGCACCGGACAGGGTATTGCCATCGAAGAACTTGGTGGCATTCGTGACCGGATACAGGCTCGTAGGCCACAGAGAGCGACATTGCACAGTTGGGCCTTCTCCCAGCTTCGGGGCTTTATCGAATACAAGAGCAAGCTCGCCGGTATTCCAGTGGTTGCCGTTGACCCACGAAATACTTCCCGACTTTGCCCTTGTTGTGGATGTATTGATAAAGCCAATCGTAAAACTCAAGCGTCTTTCCTTTGTATAGTTTGCGGCCACTCTGGGCCAGCGGACTATATCGCTGCGGAGAATATCCGCAGGGCTGCCGTAACCCAGCCATACGTCTCGGATGCACAGACTATCGTGCAGCGCCAGGGACAAAGCCCCGGCTTTTAGGCATGGGGTTGTTTACTGCGTTTGTTATGGTAGCAATCGCGTCTGGAGGTTATAGGAAGTGAAATTCAATTGACACTAGCGGGTAACCATGCTATAATAATCGTAAAGGAGCTGTTTATGGATACTCTGTCAAGCACGCTATCTGATCCTGTTATCGCAGCAGTACTTGTTTTCATTGCGTTGGTCGGTATTTTCTCGTTAGGAGCTTTGGCATCAGGAGACAAATAAAACATGAAGATGATCCTTGGATTTTTGGGCAGTCTTGTCGGCATGTTAGCATTGGCGCTTGTGACAACTGCACTGTTGGCATTTCCGGTCATGTTGTTATGGAATGACCTGATAGTGAAACTATTTGAGCTGTCACAGATTAGTTTTGTGCAGGCTGCCGAACTGGTACTTTTATGTAATTTGCTATTCAAAAGCATTAGTCCAAGCAGCAAGCGCTAAGTAACATTTTTGCGCTCGTATAGTATGATAACATACTATAGTGGTCAATATGGGTTCGATTCCCATCGAGCGCAATTGATTGAAAAACTACAGCTAGGAGGCAAATAAAATGGGAACTAACTACTATCTATTACAAGATACTTGTCCATGTTGTCATCAGCCAAAAGAGCGCAAGCATATCGGTAAAGCATCAGGAGGCTGGTGCTTTGCGTTACATGTTTATCCAGATGAGGGGATTCATGATTTAGAGGCTTGGAAGCTGCTATGGCGCGGCGAGGCGCTTAGAGACGAGTATGATCGTCAGGTAACTGAGGAATTCATGCTCAATGTGATTACAGAACGTTGGGGCTATCAGTATAACTGGGATCAACCACCTTATGGCTATGATAGCTGGCAACAATTTCATGATCACAATTGCTCTGAGTTTGGACCTGATGGGTTAATAAGAAGCCGTATTGATGATGCTCATTGCATTTCTCATGGCGCCGGTACGTGGGATTCGATGGTAGGAGAATTTAGCTGATAAAGGAGAGCTTATCATGAGCCAATGGACTCACTATGTGCCGTTTCCGGCACGGAAACATAGTTGCGGGTTGTATTAGACTTGATGCGCTTTCTGCTAAGGACATCACGAACGTTATTGAAAACGCGTTTGGTTCGACGTGTAGCTATGATGATCCTGAAACGTTTTGGAATGTCTGTACTGTGCCATGCGGATCAGAGGGATCGGTACAGTATCATATTCGATATACTGGTCATGCTGCTTCTGTTTCGTGGGGTTTAGTAGCTATCTGGGGCGATTTGCGCGATTATGATAACTACAATGCCATTTACGAGTGGATCAAACAGGCGCTTGCTAAACTGCAAGAACAACATATTTGGGTGCGTCAGTGCAGCGTTGTGATCGAAGTTGAATATAGCCATCAATACTTGGTCTATCACGATCATGAATCCATAACGCTACTAGAAATCACATAGAGGAGGTCCATCATGGTGCTTATCATTGGACGCTGGTTCTGCGTGCTGTTGTTCCTTTCGAGTTCCTCGCGTGTACTGATCAAAAACGACACGGATGATAACTATGTTCCCGCGTCACCCGTCATTGGCTATGCAACAGAGCTAATGGCAGTAGAACACGGCGCTGACATTATAGGTGTCTATGCTTATCGTCCTGTGCCATCTGCCGAACCGCAACTATGGTGGTTTGGCGCCGCCAATGGCGTCTGGTATGAACCATTTCCGCCCGCACAAGGCTTGACATTGGCACAACCACATGTTACAATAGTAGGAGATAGCATTAGGATTTGCGGCTATCGCATGGGGTTATATGGTAAGCAAGCTCTATGCTGGCAACAAATAGGCGATGCGTGGACAAATGAGGTGCTGAGTGTGGCAGCGCGCTTGTTTGTGCCATTGCTAACAACCGAGTAACAGTTATAGCCAGGACAGTTGATGCATAAAGGTGGTGCAATTCCACACTGGCTATTTGAGTCGATCACATATAAGGAGCCAATCATGAAAACTAATCATTGGGGTATTGAGGTTGATAGTGACATACCCATTACAGGCGTGTATTCCGGCAATGACATCGTGTGGAAGTGTATGCCTTATGTCATTGATCCCAATTATGGTTGGTATTGTCCGTTTTGTGATAAGCTGCTAGATGGTTACAGCCCAGAAATTTGTGGCAATTGTAACACGACCATCAATTGGGAGCTCGTTGCTAATATATCATTACTCTATGGCGACTGGCGCCAAACGGAAGCTGGCCTATGGGAACCCGATCCCGATGGTAAATTTGCTGCGATCTACAACGCTGATGTTAACACACTACAAGTGGTGTATTCAATACGCTTAGCACGTGGACGACTATGTTCACCGTGCTATCCCGGACAGGTTGATGCGAGAGTAGCAGATACTCTTGAAAATGAGACTTATCTATATTTTGCACTGCCAGAAGCTTTGCTGATAAAGGAGCGATCATGAACCAGATCCATGTTCCTGCGCCTGTTGAGCAATTTGAGCATCGCGGTCATACTGTCAAAATTGTGCTAGATGATAGCCCAGAAAGTCCCCGCGAGTGGGGTAACTTGGGGCATATGGTATGCTGGCACTCACGCTATAACTTAGGCGATGAACAACCACGCTGTACGCCCGATGAGTGGTTTTGCAATCTGGCCTGTAAGACTGATGCTACAACGGAACGTAGTCTGAACTGGCTAGAGGAAAGGTATTACGATAGTCCGGATTATGAGACGCGCAGACAAAAAATCATTGCGCGCGCGCTTGACAAGGTTGTAATCTTGCCGCTATACCTATATGATCATGGTGGTATTACAATATCTGTTTGCGAGTTTGGTGATCTTTTTGATTCGGGACAAGTAGGCTATAGCTATGCTACCAAGGCCATGATACTAAAGGAATTGGGTGGTAAGTTGCTGACTAAGTGTAAACGGGAGCGGGCAAAAAAGATGTTGAGGGCCGAAGTTGCGGTCTATAATCAATATCTCATGGGCGATGTGTATGGTTATATCATTGAAGATCAAGATGACCATACGCTAGATGCATGTTGGGGCTTTTATGGTTTGGACTACTGTATCGAAGAGGCTAAGCTTGAAGTTGAAAGTCGCGAGTTGTTACTATGAAAGCAACTTATCATGTCACTATCACACTGGGTATCTTGCCGCAGACTATAACAGAGCGCGTTTTGCAACTGCCAACTGAAGCCATTGATGATTATGTCTATTTCAAAGAATGGGGACATACACGCGCGGACAGTTTGCGTTTAGCGGGCTACCTGGCGCATTGGTGGTTGCAGCCTATCGAGAAGGAAGGAGCATTATGATCAAGCTATTAGTGCTTCTACAACTGGCTCACGCATTACTCACACCCGCCACTAATCCAGCGGGATGTGGCGCATGGGGCTGTACCTTCGGTTTTGCAGATTGGGTGCTGATCTGGCATGTAGAAAATGGTATCCAATTGTTTCGCATGTTTGCACAAGGCTAAGCGTCACTTGACAAACTGCATCAACTGTGGTATAATAGCAGTATATGTAAGTAAGTAACTTAACAAGAGAAATGGGCCGAGGTTGGTTGGTTATCTTGCTATGAATTCCGACTGACACAAATTTGCCTACTATTATGCAGGATATAGTGTAATGGTAACACGAGTGTATTAATTCCAGGTCAATTCCTTGCTTGTAAAAGCCGATGTATCTGGATTATCTTGAGAACACTAATTGTAAGTTCGATTCTTGCTATCCTGCCTGCAATGCAGGAACATAGACGGGTCGTTTGCTAAGGGTTATCAATTATGATGAGGTGATGTTGGTTCGAGTCCAACGGTCTAGCAATGTGCCGTTTCCAGCACTGTTCCGTCCCATTTTTCCATTGCACGGCAGGGCAACATTATGTGCCGTTTGCGGCACGCAAACATACTGGAACGGGACAATAACGGAAACATATTGGTATATAGCGAGCCGATTTTAGAGGCTTATCCTATCCAAAAGTGCCTCTAATAGATCTTGCTCGCTTTTTTATCATCTCTAAGGGGGTCGTATGTATACTACTGTAGCAGGCAAAGTAAAGGAACGACGATCCAAAATGACGGTCAATAATGCTGGCGGCTTAGCATTCCAGATCAATGATTGGCAACGTCTGGATCGTTTCTTGATCATTGGTAGTTCTAGTGGCACGTATTATGTCGGCGCGCAAAAACTGACGCTGGAGAACGCCTTGGCGGTTGCCCGCTGCTTAGGCGAGCATGGACCGCGTGTTGTAGACCGCATTGTAGAAATCAGCGATCAAGGTCGTGCGCCAAGCAATGATCCTGCTTTGTTCGCATTGGCCATGGCGGCCAGCTATCAAGATGATCATACGCGCGCTTATGCTTTAGCTAAGCTGCCAAAAGTGGCGCGTACTGGCACACATCTATTTCATTTCGCCGCTTACGTTAATGCCATGCGCGGTTGGGGACGCAGTTTGCGTGGTAGCATTGCCAATTGGTATCAAGCAAAGGAGCTTGATACTTTAGCTTATCAGGCCGTCAAATATCAGCAACGCGATGGTTGGTCGCATCGTGATCTATTGCGGCTCTCGCATCCTAAGACGGATGATCCCGTGCGCAATGCGATCTATAAATGGATCGTGGACGGCGACACTTGCTCGCAGAGCTTTATTGACGGTTATACTAAAGCACAGCGAGCCGTAACAGAATCAGAGCTAATCAAACTGATTCTTGATTATAATCTAACGCGCGAAATGCTACCAACACAGTGGTTGAACTCACGCGCAGTTTGGGAAGCGCTATTGGCAAAGATGCCATTAGAGGCCATGGTGCGTAACTTGGGCAAGATGAGTCATATAGGTCTAGTGCTTGATAATGCTGAAGCTATTGTAACAGTTGTAGAGCGCCTGCATCAGCAAGCATATATCAAGCACTCACGTTTACATCCGCTTGCTATTCTGGAAGCATTGAAAGTTTATGGTCAAGGGCATGGCGAAAAGGGAAAACTAACATGGGCCGTGAATTCCGCTATCATACACGCCCTGGATGATGCTTTCTATTTAGCATTTGATAATGTAGCACCGACCAACAAATCTATTATGTTGGGGTTGGATGTCAGTAGTTCGATGTCAGCTTGTAGTGTACCTAATTCACCGCTATCTTGCGCTGAGGCAGCGGTGGTTATGGCGTTAGTTACTGCACGTCGTGAACCTCAGCATGTTCTCAAAGCGTTTTCGTCGCGCTTGGTAGATCCTAAGATCAATCCCGATGATCGCTTGGAAGATGCGCTGCGCAAGACACGTGCCATAATTTATGGCGGTACGGATTGCTCGTTGCTAACACAATATGCGTTGGCGCAGCAAGAGCATTTTGACGGTTTTGTAACCTACACGGACAGCGAAACCTGGATGGGTAGCATGCCGATTACCACACTGAATGCTTATCGGCGTGCTATCAATCCGACAGCTAAGCAAATTGTCGTGGGCATGACGGCAACAGAGGTGACAATTGCCGATCCCGCGGATCTGCTAGCAATGGATATCGCGGGCTTCGATACGGCTACGCCACAGGTGATCGGGGATTTTATCGCAGCATAGGATCATCATAGTCTGTTCAAAAGCGCCGGTAGCAATGCTGGCGCTTTTATTTTTGTTCTATCTGTTGACATTGGAGTATATTTATGCTATACTGTATGTAGTTCAGTTCATTCATCCATATCATAGGGAGACATTGACATGGCAACTTATAACATTGTATCTGTCATCGATCAGCTTAGGGCATCCGGTTCTACCTTACGTGATCTGGCAATGGCTTCTGAGGCCGTGTTGGTTGACAAATTGCATCAGATCGGCTATGATGATGAAGATATATTAGATTATCTTGAGAATATCGTATGTGATCTGGCCGCGGAGGAGGAATACCAATGAGAGCTATTACTTATTGGAATGCGATGCATGGAGCCGATGAGAAAGTTATTCAGTTAGAGAGGACTATTGCCATCGCCGATAGTTTGCAATGGGAAATACTTGGAAAGCAATTTCATCGCGATCTGGCACGGCGACGTAGACAATATCTATTATTTGTTGGTCGTTTAGCCGCGTATCTTGCTCGTGATCAAGAAGAGTGCTCAAAATGAGATATATGACGATTTTTAGAGCTATGGAAGCGGCGCATACAGAGGCACGCATGGTTGAGCGGAAACGAGAATGGGATGGTATTCATGCTCTTATCTATACCGCTATCGATTCAAGAGCGGTATCGTAGCGCGGGCGTATACGTCAATATCTTGCATTTAGAAATTGTGCACTGTCTATAATTGCTAAAGCAGATTACGATAATAAACAGTAAGGAGACAGCTCATGACTCAGATCAAGACACATAACCCTAATTTGGCGCTCCGAGCAGATTATGGCGGGCTGTAAAATCGACTATACAGTAAGAGTGCCATTAGGAGATGGCACTTGTATCAAACTCAGTAAAGAACAAGCTATCAAGCAGCTTACCTGGTTGCTCGATGAGCAAGCCCATTACTGGTGTGCCAGGCGTTTAGATGATCAGATGGAGCTGCTGGAGCAGCAGACTTTCACCACTCTGCGCGACGCTATCGATTGGCTGCTTAGGTGGGATGATGCCATCAGAAACGCGGGTTGTACACTGATCGATGCGATTCTTTTAGCGCACGAGTTAGGCTTGCTCTATGGACTGGGGGAGATTTCAGAATACACTGAAATCCCGCACTTATGGCAAATGGCGTCCAGAATACGTGGCGGAGAGCAAGTGATCTGATGTTCTGGACTACTGCGATACTATTGACGGTATTTATTAGCGCGTGTTGGGTATTGGTTCAGATTGACCGCCATAAAAAGCGCAATGAGTTGATTACCGAAGTGTTGGCAATGAAGCATATCAATGGTAAAGATGAAGCCATTAGCTATGCTGTAGCTAAACTCATCGATGAGCAAGAGTATCTAATTCAATTGCTCAATAGCGGCACGGATATCACATTTGCCGGCAATGGCGCGTTCGAGATCAGCGCCGCACCTCTTTTCCAAGTCTATGATAATGTCTGTGTTGTAACTCAAGGCAGACAGCGACTAGAGTTTATGCGTTTAGACACTGGACAAAGTAAGTTGTTGCGCGTTACCGAGCTGGGGCCACGTGGCGCGACGCGCACTAAACTAGAGATCGGTGAGTGGGTACTGTTGCAAGTACTAACACGTTTGCATATGATTAGGGAGGAAAGTGATGTCTGATGGTACATGGTATAGCGATTGGGATGGAGGATACGACTTTGAAGGCACTTCGAAATATAAGCGCAGTACGCGCCTTTTCAGTTTTCATCATCGTCCAGACGGCAGATGGCGCTTGGCAACGCTGACTTCTGGCACATTGATCGACGTATACTTCACTGAAGAGCAAATGAAATTCATCATTGCTAAATTGAATGAGGCGCTAAATGTCTAAGCAATGTATCAGAGAGCTTGACTTAGGTTCTTTGCGTGAATTCAATAGCATAGAGCTAGACGATGAGCGTTATGACGAGGATATTATTAGTGATTTGTGCTATAATATCATGTCATTGCTCAATACACGGTTTACGCGTACCTCAAGCATGCGTACTACATGTGATGATTTTGGCACTGTAATAGCGTCTAATTACTTATTAGCCATTAGCTATTTACTGACAGACGCTAAGTTACGCCTGGCTGTCAAATATAATGAATTGTGCGACGACGATGAGCTAAGCGAAGCAGACCAATTGATAGATGGCATAGCGCAAGAGTTATTTGCAGGATTAGCGCAGCGTGGCTATATTTTCAGGTAGCTAATATGCAGACTATAGTATAGCAATTTGCTATGATGTCCCGTTATTGCTATACTATGGCTTGTGTATTAACACAAGAGAAAGAGGTAGCTATATGTGGACTCACCAACCACTATTGGATGGCTATTATTGGTTATTCGGGAGCCGTGAAGACGACAGTCCAGATTATGCAAGTGGCAAAATTGTGGAAGTTGTCAATGGCGCTGTTTACGTATTGCTTTACTGTCGCCCACACAAAACTTACAGTTTCAGTATGTGGTGGTTTTATGGACCGCTCAAAATGCCAAGCAAGGAGTTAGCGTGATTATCCGTGAAGAATTGATCAAGCTCCGTAATGAGCTGCACAAATTGCGCAGTCAACATGTGGCCGCTAAGACTGTGGTCGATGAGCTCAGAAAGCATGACGCGCGCTTTCAAACCGAGAAGCTTGCCGCTGAGCTGCTCAAGGGCGCCGAGACTGATTTTAGAGCCAAACTATTAGAGTTCTATATCAAGACCCAAGATACCAAGCCTATCGACGGTGTGACGATCAAGCAAGTCACTACTGTGCAATACGACAGAGTAGCAGCTTATAAATGGGCGTTGGATCGCAGCATTACCATGATTTTGGGTCTACACGCTAAACGCAAGGATGTTGATAGTATTGTAGATGAACTCTATAACTCAGCTACTTTTATGACGCTGGATGTCAGCGCTTTTGAAGCCGCGACTAAAGGCGGCTTGACTGGCCTACCCACACAGTTGGTCAAAATGCCACAAGTAAATGTGGCCAGCGACCTAAGCATATTTGTTGACGACGCGGCTGATATGTGATATAATAATGTTATGTCATCCATAACTGATATTTTACTAAGGAGCAGGAAATCATGGACGTTTTGATCTGTAATGTACCTGAAGCCGCAATGCGGGCGCTTGATGCCTTGGCTACCCAAGCTCATCTGGACCGCGAGGTGTTTTTACGGTTGAAGCTGATAGTTCTGGCCGAGACTAATCCCGAAACAGTGTGGACCCCCGCGCGCTTTGGCGAGGGCTTCAAAGCTTTCACTCCCACAGGAGGAAGCTGCACACTCAAGCGACTGGGAAAAGAATCCGTGCAGATTCAACGGGGAGCCAAAAATCTCTTCCGGGACGAATTTGATGCCTACGAACGCGCGGCCTTGGTCGCCAGTCCGCTCAATGGCAACGCTTGGCAGAGCGCGCGGAGGATTCTCGAAGAGGCTGGCTTTGAGGTCTTCAATATATAGCGTGCTGTAGGTGCCGTTTTCAGCACGAAAACGTAGTCGGAGCATATTTGTTGGCGAAAGCTAAGAGACTGGATATAATAATGTTTCTGACAAATAATAGTATATAGAAAATAATCCGTAACTGATAGCTTGTTCTAGTTACGGATTATTTTCTAAGTATAGTTATTTGTTAGAAACTGAATTATAGAGGAGATCAATTTGATGTTATACTTCCAAATGTCTGATCAACGCGTGTTGCCCAAACTCAACGATGTGATATGGTTATTGCCCATCTATCACTATTGGGAACTGGATCAATGTGAGCCTTATGCTATGCGTATACTTTCCGTGATAACCACCGCGAGTCATACTATATGGTTTTATGGCTATAGCGAAAAGGACCATAGCTATCAATATGAATCAGGAGAACATTATCGTTGGTTCTTTGACAAGGATAAGGCGCGTGCGGCACAGCGAGCACTTGCTCGAATCTATGAACTAATCTCTAGCGATGAAAGCAAGCAGATATTGCTCAGGAGCACCCAAAATGAGAAAACCACAAACTAAACTGGAACGTCATGTCGCCAAATGGCTTAGAGCACAGGCCAAGGATTGCGGCGACACTATTCAAGGTGTCTATCATGATTTGATGGAAGGTGGCTGCCGATCTGGTATGGTGAGCCACTTGATTTATTATGATCATACAATCAAGTTTTATCGTAGTTATCGCGTCGAAATCAATCAGTTATTGACCAGCGCCATGTGTGATTTTGGGAGCTGTTCGCCCGTGGATATTTTCGGGGATAAATGGGATACTGATGATCCTTTGGCGTGTGCTACAACGAATCAGAATCTGTTAGCTTGGTTTGGTTTTGAAGAGACCGCACGTTTACTTTGCGAAGTAGATGTATGATATCAGGAGAAGATCATGCAAGGCAAGCTCATCATCAAGAACGGCGCTCTGACCTCCAACGGATGGAAACAAAAGATCGAAGTGCGTCGCGGCGTACATATCGTGTACTGGCCCTGTATGTCCCTCGTGCCGTGCTAGGGCAGACGCTATTGCCCACCGCAATAACATAAGGAGCTCTACTTATTTAGGGGAGGATAAAATGGAACTCGAACACATGACGATGACGACCGGCTACGTGGGAGCGTTCGGCAAAACTTGGAAAACCCCAACCCAGACCGATCTCGAACAGGCCATTCAGGGGGCTATGCAGATTGAGGGCAAAACGCGAGAGCAGATCATCGCTATCCTAGAAGCGGGCCGCTTGGTCAAATGGTGCCAATCGCCCAATTTCTACTACGATCACTCATATGGCGTGATTGGCCGTAAACACGCTGTGCCACCGCCGATTGTAATGATGCAGTGCGATTGTGGGCACAGCGTCCCAGTTGGTCAGCGCATGATGGCATCGCTCGGCACATCCTGCCCGGAATGCTACGACCGCATGAGCGACTAAGACTCAGCAGGCTAACAGGAGCTGACCATGAATCTCAAAATCAGAGTAGATCGCGTCACCACGGTCGGCGTCAGGAACTCCAGCGAGAGACCGGTGCCGCGCGTAGCCTATGTCGGCATCATCATCGATCACGATAACTGCGACGCCGAGCTATACTGCTCCTCAGCGGGATACTCGCCGCAAGAGGCTAGTACGCATCAGGAAACGCTACCATGACAGTCGAGATTTCGTTAGTAATTGGTAATAGCTTTGATGCCGAATTTGTACTCAAGGAATATGGTGGCCCATTGCATAATGTACGCTTTCGGGCCTTCTATCGTCCTGATCCCGTCCGCCAGGACACGGATACCCAACAATTCATGGGCTATGCTGTCGGCGGTTGTCATCGCATCCCGCTTAGTATCGTCGAGCGTATGAACCGCGCTGTGGTGCAATTATGGCAACGAGCCATTGCATTCGATCCGTCGTATTTGGAATACGAACCGGCCCCTGCTCTGCTGCATGGCGTCGCGTATTTCGATAACACATCTAAAACTTGGGTTTATGAAAATCTGTAACGGGTAATATGCCAGGAGCGAGCCATGTTTTTCCCAACCAAACCAGCAGACGGCTTCCGTGTTTCACCATCATTCGAGTTCGAGCGCCGAGGCGAGCGCATCGTGGCGCTGTATCGTGGCAAAGTGTTCATGCACTGCTTGGCTAATGACCTGGCAAACACCATGTTTGGTCACAAGAACGTCTTCACATGGGGTCAGGCGTTCGAGGCTGACGCCATGGATATTGACGGCTACGGCTTCATGTTTGCGCATCGAGTTTGGGTTTCTTGACTTTGACCGGACTGGCATCCCGATACCACTATGTTAATGGGAAGCAGGAAATCATGCCGGAATGGCACATATACCAAAGGAGAAAAAAAGCCATGACACCTGACGAAATCTACCAAGCACAACAGGCCATCGACGCCAAATACTGCATTTGGCATGAACGCGCCCACAGTTACGAACGCCTAGTACACGCTAGAATCGAACGCCTGATGCAACAAGCCGGACTTGGCAGCCACTATCATGGCTGTGTGGTTCACAATGCGTGGGTTGGTGTTGTCACTGGCAAGCCCTGGGCCAATGTCGACAGCCAACATTGTGCCGTCCCGGCACGGGACCATATTGTCAAACAGATACATTATCTTGACGGCGTAACTCGTTGGCGCGCACACCGCCTACTTGAGCAATGGTTCGCCCGCAAACAGTCCGCATTGCGTGACCTTTGTGACGGACAATAACCATGAAGCCCCTTTGTCGATAACATAGATCGAGACTTGAATGCTTCTTTGAATATTCTTGCTGTGGGGCTACACAGCATCGGTACCCAATCCGTAGAAGCCCAACCCGTTCAAGTATGTTTCCGTGCCGGAAACGGCACATACATGACCCGCGCGCTATAGTAGTTGACATCGAAGACGAAATCATGTATACTGTAGGTATAGGTGATATAGCATTGTCACTTCTTCCGTCTTTAGACGGGAGCTTGGGGGATAGAACACCAACTAAGAGGCGACTAGACTAAGCACTTCGAGTGCTACGCAGTATAGCAGCTCAATCTACTATGCATCAGGAGCGCTAAATGAGAATTCTTGATCTATGTCGAGGTGTTGCGGCTTGTGGAAAAAGCACCTTTCTAAAAGCGCGTGGTTTGGATCGTTACGCGCTCAATGCCGATAATGTACGCTTACTGTTTCAATCGCCTGTCTTGCAACCGGATGGCACTTTAGCTATCAGTCAGAAGCATGATAAGTTGGTCTGGGAGCTCATCTTTCAATTACTGGAAGAACGTATGAAACGCGGCGAGTATACCATCATTGACGCGACACATTCACGCGCGCAACAGATCAATAATTATAAGAAACTCTGTGAAAAGTATCGCTATCGCTGTCGAGTGCTTGATTTTAGTGCTGCATCGTTAGAATTTATCCAAAATAACAATCGTCGGCGGCTAGAGTTGCCCGGTGAAGAGCATAAGTATGTGCCGGAGGGTGCCATACTCAATATGTATGAGCGCATTCAGACACAAAACCCACCGGGTTGGGTCACTATCATCCAGCCTGCGGAATATGAGGCTGCCAGCGCGCTCAAGTTGTTTGATTATAATCCATATGCGCGTGTGCATATCATCGGCGATCTACATGGCTGTCTGGCGCCATTACAGAAGTACGTCACAGGAACTAAAGGCTTTGACAGTACGGAGGATGCTTGGATTTTTGTAGGGGATTATGTAGACCGCGGGCTCCAGAATCGCGAGCTGCTTGAATATCTGATGCCATTGCGTGATTATAAAAATGTACTATTCTTAGTCGGTAACCACGATTTATGGACAACCATGTATGCCAATGATGAAATAGATGAAATCAAGAGCAAGGAATTTATCACTACCACTATGCCGCAGCTAGCAAGTATCGATAAAAAGCTGCTGCGCGAGTGGTGCCGACGCCTGGCGCAACTGGCTTGGTTCAAGTTCGGGCCTCACCACATTCTAGTAACACATGGTGGTATTCCGATCTTGCCTGATATCTACACCGCGACGAGTGAGTTGATACATGGCACGGGCAAATATGAAGCTGCCGAAAAGACCCAGGATAGTTTTGTGGCTCACACGCCGGAGCATGTTTTACAATTTCATGGCCATCGCAACATTTTCAATCAACCGCTAGATCACAGTAGACGCGTGTATAATCTCTGCGACAAAGTGGAATTCGGTGGCAAGCTGAGAATCGCATGTGTAGATCACGCTGGCGCTATTGAACTATTTGAAATTCAGAATACAATCTTTACACCGGAACCCATCGAGGTCAGAGCGGCCTCTACTACTGATGAACTCTCGGTAACCGAAATGATCCAGCTAATGCGCGCGCAACCCAAAATGATCTACGAGAAGCGTTTTGATATAGCTGGCACGCCCAATAAAGCAGGCGCTATCTCATCGTTCAATTTTACACGTGATGTGTTCTACGACAAACAATGGACGCCTGCTACCGTGCTAGCGCGCGGCATGTTTGTCAATAATCAATCAGGTGAGATCGTCGCACGCGGCTATGAAAAGTTCTTCAATATCAATGAGCGGGAGTTTACTAAGCTAGAAAATCTGCAAGCTATGCAATGGCCCATAGCGGTATATCTCAAATATAACGGCTTCTTGGGATTATATGGTTGGGATCAAGCCAGCGACCATGCCGTCATCACTACCAAGTCATCACTGACGGGTAACTATCTGAGTTGGTACAAAAACCTATTGGCCAGCACTACCGAGCAAGCTTGCTTGGAAGATTGGGTAGCTAAGCAGCCGTACTGTTTAGTTTTAGAAGTTATTGATCCAAAACATGATCCGCATATTATAGCATATCCCAAAGGCGGTGTGGTATTGCTAGACGCGATCCAGCGCGCGGTACAGTATCATAAATTGCCATACCATGCACTGGTAGAGCTAGGACAATGGTTGAGATTGCCCGTCAAACAGCACGTTATGCGTCTAGCTAACTATCGCGAGTTCTTTGAGTTCTATCAAACCATCCAGGAATATGAGTATCAGTTGGCTGGCGCATATGTTGAGGGCTTTGTCTTTGAAGATCAAGCGGGCTTTATGACGAAGGCTAAAACAGGCTATTATAATCTGTGGAAGTTCATGCGCGGTGTCAAGGATGGTTTAGCACACCGACGCATACCGGAAATGGCTAAGTTCACTACCGCGTTACAAAACAGTGTGGCGCATTGGCTAAAGCAACAAGATACCGCAACACTGCAACTGGATATTATTACACTAAGGAGATTGTACTATGAAACAAACTCTGGCACAAGCCGTTGATGTCGCCTTGGCAGAACAGCAGCGCCAACAATATGCAGAGCAAGCGCGGCGCACCGCGTTGGCGCTGACTCGCTGGCATGAGATATCTATGGCAAGCCACGATGCTGACTTCTGGGAGGCATTGGGCCTCTGTCTAGATGATTATATTGTAGATGATGATGCGCTGGTCTGGCGCGGCAAAGCTATAAAACTTTTGGACGAAATCATATTCTTCAAGCTCGTAGCACGTATTTCTGTCGATGCTAGTATATTGTACGCGCGGCGCTGGACTACTGTAGGCACCGCTATCGAGTTGGGCCATTTTGATGATTTTCTGTCTGATCTCAAAAAAATCGGCCCGGATAGTATGTTGCAGCGTATTGCCAATTTATTGGTAGAAAAAGGCTGAAAGGGAAATTCGGTAACTCAGAAGTTACTAACACGGGATCCAGGCTCTTGGACATCGCGCCCAAGAGCCTGTTTTATTACACGCGCCACTTATGCCCAAATCTCCGTACTCCAGGCGCGATACGATCCATATCCCATTTGGCCACCACCAGACTCTTACCGCCTTCTGTGCCATGTTTGCCCAAGCCTTTGAGTTCATTCATGGTTTCCGTATCAAGCTCTGATATAGGACTGGCATAGGATAGCGCCAGGGCGTCGCCGGTATCGGGACTGCGCTTGATACGCGCTCTAATCTCATCCTTACTTTCGATTTGAATGCGTTGATACATATCTGGAAAGTATTTGGGCGCGGTCAAATCACCAGCCAACAAACTGTCATCGGGGATTTGAATTTTGCCCTCGCGTAATAATTCTCGCAATCGCCACCAGCATTCCGCACGCAAATTGGCGAAACGCCGTCGTTGTAGAGCCGCACGCGAAACATTGACTTCTATCATCGGTAAACCAATACGCCGTCCATAATCATATAATCCAGCGCCCAAGCCGATAGAATCTACATAGCATTTACTGACGCCATATTCGTGCAACTCAATTGCTACTTGATCGGCCAGTCTAGTTAGATCAATACCATTATAGCGACGAATATGGACTACTTGATTGCCATAACGGATTAATAGTACCGAGGTATCACCTCCCATGCGCGCGGGGTCTAATCCGGCAATGGTTTCGACATGTTTCTGTTCCAGTATTCTATTCTGCGCATCAACTACCCAGCTCAACTTGATCAATTGATCTTCGGCTTGTTCTGGGGCAATACCCATCACCTTAGCATAAAAAATGGCTTGGGGTAGATACCATTTGCCAGTCCAGGGAATTTGTATGGCGCCTGGTGTACTTTCTGGCGCCTCACTAGCCCATTCTTCCGCACACTGTGTAATCCAATTGCGAGTTGCCGCGCCTGGAATGATGTTTTCCCCAGTCGTAATATTGGGATGCTCAAACGCCGAAATAGTAATACAATGCCAATTTGGGCTATTACAGGCTTCCCAAAATGGTCCAGCCTGCTCGATAGGATTCGCGATGGCTAAAACACGATTTTCATCACTGGTTGCCAAGCCCATTACAGCATCCCAAACCAATCTCGGTAAACCCGTAGCCTCATCCATGATCACTAACAAATGCGGACTATGATAACCTTGTAGACCGGCAATATCCTCAGCAGAAGAACGTCGCGGCGATAAGCCAATGGCAAAATGTTCTGCGGCTATCTCCCAACGCGGGGTGTCTAGCAATCTACCCGCCAAGTTAGCACCACGGCCTGCGGTTCTAATATAGCGAAATAGTACATTTTGTACCTGATTTGCGGTTGGAGCTAAGATAACCACTTTGGCATCCTCATAGGTCATCATCCAGTAGCACGCTAAAGATGCCGCGACAATGCTTTTGCCCATCGAGTGAGCGCTTGGCACAACAGTATTACGATTATGCTCTACACTCTTACAGATCTGTTTGAGCTTATCCCACATCTGATAGCCCAAGACCTCCGTCATAAACTCTACGGGATCAGTTGGATAGCCGTTATCAGTTTCGGTTTTGACAAAAGGTTCAATCGCACCTTGAAAATCATTGCTACCCAAAATCACACGCGCTACGATCTCATCATCCAGATAGGGCATGATTTTGACCAAATCTTCGACGCCGATCTTCTGTTTCGGCGCGCGCGATTGAACTTCAGTAGGAGATTGCAGAGTTTTACGGCGTGCCATGCGCTTCCTCGATTAGTTCGGCGCTATAATTCATTTCATCTTCGATCGCATCATGGATGGCGTCCTCATCCACTTCGGGTACTTCATAATCCACATTATCGATCATATTGGGTATTGTATGATGACTCTTTTCAGGATAGGCATAACCTTTGGGCCGTCGTGCCTTACGTGCAATTTCTTCCGCTTCAGCTTCGGAAACATAGTCATGCCAGGTCGTCAATCCGGCACGCAACTTACGCCTTGCTACCAGGCCGCTGACGCGATGTGAGGCTTCCTGTAATAGACGTTTCTCAATATATTCAGGATAGACCTTCCTGATAATCACGCGTGGCGCCAGGGTCCCGTTATCAGAAAAACGGGACGGCAGTATGTCGATGATCTCGTCTTCCGGTGGCAGCTTAGCCCCTATAGTACGCACTGGCGCGGGTAACTGTGGCTTAGGCTCATTGGGCGCAATTTGTTTCCACTCTGCCACGACAATACGCAAGACGGCCTCGCGCTTGTTTTCTGGCATGGCCGCCAGTACCTCACGAATCTGATTGGTATTGAGCGTGCCAATTGAGGGAATCGCTTTCTCGCGTAACGCAGTTGCAGTTGACAATAATGAAGCAATCTCGGCTAATGATAGATTGAGATTTTCATCCTTGATCTTATCCAGCGCGGTCATGGCCTTCTTATGAATTTTTTCACCGGCATCCCAGACCTCATCCCTGAGCATCCAATCGCGTTGGCCCCAGACCTTGTAGCGATCCTGTAAGCGCGCGATATCATAAGTAGCCGCCCGCTCAGACCACAGGAAAGCCTGTGCCACACCGGAAAAGTAAGATGAAATCGCCTTGCCTTCAGATTGCGTATCCTTGGTCCAAATCCGCCAGGCGCCCATCACTGTGCGTTCTGCTGGTCGGATATTACGATAGCATAAAAACATGCTATACATTTCTTTAGTCTCACCGGCGTCAATTTGAGCTTCCCAGATGGGCGCGGTAAACTCTTCAATCTTTCTGATTTCAAAGGGTCGTGGCATGAGTTAATATCCATGTAATATAAATGTTGCTATAAGGTAGTTTAGCAACATAAAATAGCATTAGCGCTCGCGTTGCGTTGGCAAGCGCCGATCTTGGCGCGCAACTGGCCGTGGTGCGACAGGTTGAGCTATGGTTGTAGTAGCCGTCCGATCCACTACACTACCTGTCAACATGCTATCGACCACTTCGGGAATCTTCTGGCCGGTCTGTTGCTCAATATTGCGCCGCAATTGTGTTACCAATGGTTCCACTAACGCGGTCAATTGCTCATCAGTTAGGCCCTCATAAGTAGGCAGTTCGCGCAAGGCTAACAGCACACGACGAATCAGCAACGCCGACTCACTGGCGCTCATGGTGCTGCCCTCGTTATAATATTCCTCATCGGTGCTTTTCTCAGGCTCCGGCAAGCGTGCGATCAAGCGTAGATGACGTTCCAATTCACGATCTGGGCGAATCAGGTTGTTACCGACCAGGCTATTGATATACCAGGATAGCGCCTCAAGATTAGGCAGACCGATATCACTGAATTCCAGCTCAGGATAGCCCGTGATATTTGAGAAGATATTGAAACGAATCAGGCGCGGAATGGCAATCATGTTGATCACCGCGGCAATCTTTTTGAGCCAGGCAGAAATCGCAATCGTAAACAGATCGCTTTGTGCAGTCGCCAGCGCAAAGGAACCGGAACGCTGCATCCCCAGCATAATGAATTGTGCAAGACATACCAATGCCTTTTGACGATCATAACGGTCGATAATCGTACCGACATCATGCGCACGTGAAGAGGTCGCCGAAAGCAATTCTAATAACATGCCTTGACCATCACCCGCAGTGCCTAACTTAGGCTTGGGAATCACCACGCCGGCTTGTTCGTCAGTGCGCAAGTTGACGACTAAATCTTTGGCGAGATTGAAATCGGAGAAGGGATCATTGATGGAAAGATTACAATCATTACCCAGATAAATTACAGGGACACCGCCCAAGTCGCGCTCGACACCGATACCTTCGATTTCGGCAAAGTTACGACTAAAGAAATATGGTATATAAGCCGATCTATGGATTGGGATACCCTCAGGAGTATTTGACGGTACAGATGTGGTCCTGAATAATAATATGCGCGTAATGGGCAGTTTATATTCCTCTCCCGTAATAGGATCGGTTTGATTACAGCCCAATATCGAGCCATGCTCACCAAATAGCCACTCATTGCCAGGCGTCAACGATTCTACGGGCCGTGTAGACCATTTACGCCAACCAATGCGTCCATCACTGTACTTACTGGCTGGCGTCGCTCCTAGCTCATCCTGTGGCCCCACACGACGTTTGTAGACCGTCTCCAGAATGCTTACACCCTGTTCCAGCATCGGATCGACAATCTGGTCCATGATATCGGTCCAGGCTTGTGAGAAATCATTAAAGCAAGAAGCCACGAAATCCGCGCATTCCTGATCGGGTTGCGCCTCCGAAGCGGGCTTGATGCGAAAGGCAGCTTGTTTCATAGCGGTAGAGATCGCTAAGAAGACCGCGGAGATCACCGGATCATTGAGGTGCATTTCTTTGAAAAGCTTGCGACCTTGTAAGCCACGCAGTTCCGGTAATTGCTCTTCGTAAACTGTGCCACCCCAACGGTTGAGACCGCTAACGCCCAACTCGGTATAATTGGGTTTGGGTCGGTTCTGGACCGTTGCGTGATTGGCCATTTGCGCTAGCGACTCATCAGTATAGCGCCGATGTCCGCCATTGGTATGTTCTACTTTGATTTTGCCATCGCGCTCAAGGGCTAAAAGTTCCTGACGCGAGAGATTGAAACGCGCTTGCGCTTCAGCGGGAGTCAATAATTTATCGGGCATCATTACTCCTAAAAATAAAAAGCACCGCCCCAAAATCTGAGCGGTGCACGTCCTCAATTTCGTCTATATTGTAACACAAATTATGAAAATGTCAATAGGTTTACAGAAAATTGGTGGACTAATTTACGATATGCGCAGCGTTCCGCTATGTTTCCGTGCCGGAAACGGCACATACGCGCGGAACATATTCGTCCATGATACTTATGGTTGATATTGACAGGAAGCCAGGAGTGTGCTATACTAAACTAGATCAATAGCTAAGACAAGAGGTATATATGACGCGTAGAATTCGTGATGCGCCCTACAATGACGTACCTGAGCGTCTTTCTGACTTTGCGGGTATGTTTGATGATCCAGAATTAGAATTAGCCGCGGCAATTATCGGCGCCAGTGCTACGGATGGTTATGTCGATACATTGGTAGATGTCGTCAACGCGTATATCGAGCAGCGCACTGGCAAGCAACAGATTGGCACCGCATTGGCGCTACGCTATTATCACAAGAGTCTAGCCGGCGCATGTACGCATCGTGATAATTTGCTCAGAGAGCTCAGACTAAGTAAGCGTTTGACACAGGGCGCCCTAGCTAAGTTGGTAAGCACCTCTACAACGGTGATTGCTAATATCGAAAAGGCTGGCATTTATCCTAATTTAGAGTTTAGAGCACGCCTGGCTAAAGCATTAGATGTAAACAGCGACGCGATTTGGCCGGAGATCTAAGCAGCACTTGACAACGCCGTCCAGTTGTGTTATAATAGCAATGATGGCAAGATAGTATTGTCTGACTGTGTGATACCTATCTTCAATAAAAAGGAGTCTAAATCATGAGCGCTACAGGGTACTTTGCGGACGAAAATGGCATTGACTGGGACGAATTCACACTCTCAGCTAATGATTTGGCCGCTAAGCGATTCTTGGAATCGATCTTAGCCTTTGACATGACCGATGATTACTATAACGGTAAGGCATAAAGGAGTATAAAATGGTATTCCAACCCAAGCGACTGTTGCATCCTGGCGAGACTACCCAGGCTTATATCCCGCCCGAAGACGCTACGCTGTCATTTACACCCTACGGCATGATTGGCTCGTGGCATTCTGGCATCTTTCATAAGTTCTATACTTCGCATGATGTAACGAAATATAAGCCCGCATTGGTATCTACGCGCGATGATGGCCGCGCGGCAGCGGTCTATTTCGCAGATTATGAAGCGGCCAAAGCTGCTGAGGCCGAGTTGCATTTGCTCGAAAAAGCAGCCGATTCAGAAGCCAGGCATTATATCATCAATGGCGTTTTGCGCTACACTGCCGCAGTCAAAGATCTTCTGAATATCGATCAAGCACGCTTTGACCGTTCACCCGTCGTGGCGCATGATATCCAGATTATGGGCCTACGTTCACAACAGCGCCATCATTTTCATCTCTATGCCCTACCTAGCGCGGTGGCAGCAGCGGCGGAATTTGTAGGTTTGGAAGTGCCCAGGAATAATCCGCTGCGTAAATTGCTATTGAAAGATATTGTGCTGGACGAAGCCCTTGCAGAAAGTATGATTGGCAAGACTAAAGCGGGTAAGGGCGAAGAGGGTTATTGGTTGAATTCTGAGTTGGGACAATGGCGTACTGAACTGTGGGCTATGTTGGGCGAGAGCGATCCTACTAAGTCATTGCCAACCGGCAGTAAGGATGCTAAACAAGCAACTCAAGCTGAAGCATTGAGCTACTGTTTGGGCATTGCTGGCGCAGGCTGGAAGAATCCTCTATGGGCGCGTATGGTGCAAGTACCTAATGTGGATATCGATGCTACCAACAAGACGACAGGCAAACGTTATGGCATCGCGTGCATCTGGCAGTTCTTTGGTGATCAGACCGAGGCGCAACGGACAGTAGATAGCGAGAAGCGCGCTACGGTCGATGAAACTGTTGGAACCACGACATCTTCTAGCGATGAGCCCAAGATTCCGCCTGAATGGACCGAGGTGCCCGATGAGTGGCGTGGCGTGATTGCAGAGACGTTGAACAAAGATGCCAGCCGTAGCAATCAGGATATCGCGTCTGAATTGTCTGTAGGCACACCCTATGTCGCGTTGTGGCGTAAGCATTTGGGTCTCTAATTGAACCATTATAGGAGAGCTAGCCAGATCAGCTAACTCTCCTATAATAATCCAATTTTAGGGGGCAGTATGGCACATAAAATCAAGCTCATTGAAAGCCCTCTGGAGGATTTCAATCGTCGCAAGTATCATGAGACGTATAAACAATTAGAAGCATTGGATGATAGTGCAACATTGCTGATTGATGTGGATGATACCAGGGCCGAGGCGCGACGTATCAGGGCCGCCCTACAAGGCATGGCAAAGTATCATGGTGAATTTGTGCTGATTACATCCGTATCGCAGCTAGCTGCTAATAAATGGCAAATTAAGATCGTCAAGAAGTTGGTTGCTACGTAAGCTATTATGGCGCCGTTCCGTCTAGGTGCCGTTAGACGGCTCAGCACCCGAAAGATTGAATTATGGAATGGCTGGTTATCAAGGTACTTACATGAGGGTACTTACATGAGGAGGGTTACCCGGCGCATTCAGAGAGGTGCAGATGTGGACCCGGAACGCCGTACTATTGCGCAAGATGTCGCGGACTTCCTGGATGACTATGCTTATTTTCGCCAGAGATTGTCGCGGCGGAAGAGCGTCAAGCTGGCCGCCATCATGACTTATCTGTATCATCATCCGTTGACTGGAGGAGATAATTGTGCCGTTCAGGAGTAAAAAGCAGCGGGCGGCGGGCTATACTACCGGCGTAGTTTGGGCCGCGTATACGTGCGTAAGGATGGCAGCGAGCGGGTGACGCTCGCCGTTAGACGGCTGAGGGAGAGAGGTCGTATGGGATGCGAAAATCAGATGCCGCGGGATCATACGCTATACCGTACCTGCCAAGCAACATAATGGTCGCGCAACGACATGTCCCTTCCGTCCGGCAGACGCCAGGGACGGAGTACCGTTGCTTCTCTCCTTCAGCCGTCTAACAACATGTCCTCCGTGCCGTGATGTTAGGAGGAACTAACATGCAAACAGTAGCCGAGTATCTGGCATCGTATGGCGTGACCGTGACGCCAGAACAAGAGCAGAGATTAATTGAGATCGCCAACGCATACCAAGCGGCTGGCTTCCACAATTTCTGGGAGGCTATGCCGCGTTTCATTATAACCACGGCGTCCAGCCGACGCCTGTCACGCGCTGACAACATCAGGTGAACCCTGACCGTTAGACGGCATGTGGTATAATATAGACAACAGGAGCCGCCAACATGAAAATCAGCAAGCAACTTCAAAGCCTCACAGATGCCGAGCAATACATCAAAGATACATTCCAAACCATCCAAGAAGGCCAAGCAAACTGGGGCCGCATCGTTACCAGGCATCACTTCTACGGCATGACGAGCGCCAATGACATGGTAAATCTTTATACCAACAAAGGCAACCATCTATATCTCGTAAACGCGCCATACACCTACATCGTCACGAGTGAACAACCAGAAATGGTTTGGACTGCATGAAAACCATCTACAAGTATCAACTTGCTCGGGTTGATAGACAAACGCTTCAGATGCCTAAATCGGCGTGTTTGCTTACCGTGCAAATACAAAGAGATGATCCCTGTGTATGGGCGCTAATAGATACCGCTAATGAGCTAACACCAGTAACATTTATTACAGTCGGTACAGGGCAACCCGATTTACACTTAGAGTGTTACGCTTATATCGGCACCTATCAATATCGTCTTTTTGTCTTTCATGTGTTTGCTTCAGCAACTTGACAAATCATCTCAGATATGCTATATTGTTACTGCCTTCGCTATGTTGCCCGTTCCGTGCAACGGAACATATGGCTACGAGGCATGTTCTCCTTACGGGCAACATACGGAAACGAGTGAGGGTTCGACTCCCTCTAACGCTAATAGTTGGGCTGAGTACGAAAGCGACTAAAGTGTGGTCTTATTACGGCAGCAAATCTAAGGTCGTGGATTACTATCCTCCGCCGCAATACGACAAGATTATTGAGCCGTTTGCGGGATCAGCCAGATATGCTCTGAAATATTATGACAGGGATGTTTTGTTGGTCGATAAATATACTATCATTGTCAGGATTTGGCAATGGTTACAGACCGCCAGTGAACAAGACATTATGAGTTTGCCCGATCTAAAGGCCAACGAGAAAATCAACAGAGCCGATTTCTCTTGCATGGAACAGGCGTGGCTGATGGGTTTTATGGTTCAGATGGGAGTCAGCTCACCACGTCTCACTGTTTCAAAGTTTGCTGAGCAAAACATTCCAAGACAAAAGAGCAATATCTCTGAGCAGTTATTCAAGATCAAACATTGGATCATTGAGTCTGGTAGCTATGAGGATATTCCCAATCAAGCAGCTACCTGGTTTATTGATCCGCCTTATCAATATGGCGGTGAGTATTATGTCAAGAATAATAAACACTTGGATTATCAAAAGTTGGGTGAGTGGTGTAAATCACGACGGGGACAAGTGATTGTCTGCGAAAATACTAAAGCTGCCTGGTTACCATTTAGGCCCATGAAGCAGCTACGTGGTACAGTTCATAATACCACTGAAGCAGTTTGGAGTAATCTTGAAACACCTTATGATACGCCACAGTTGTCTTTGATCGAAAAAGATATCCTATGACATTAGTAGAATTTATGCAAGTTATCTGGCCGCTTTTGCTATCTCATACATTTGATCGTGTTGAGAAAGAGCTGGTTGAAGGCAAAGTAAATGCTTATTGGGTCGGCACGCTGTTGCGCATTGATATCAAACCATACGATATGTCGGGATGGCACAACGAAGCTGGTAATCCTTGATCTATTACGATCCGACTGAATCACGCGCGGGTTCGCGTTTGCCAGATTCACTTTTGCGCGCGGGTAAACCACTAATAGGCTTAGAAGCCTATACCGCGGCCGATCTACTATTGTCGACTGCCAATATCGAATTAGACAGCATTGACGATACGCGTTTATCTCAGATCAAGCTTGACAAATTGCTGGAACAAGGCATGTTGGTACAACGCAAAACAGGCCGTGACGTGACACACTTTATTACCGATCATGCGCAGATCATTGCCAAGATGCATCCATGGTGCAAAAGGGTCGCGCCTTGGCTGCTATTGATTGGCAGCTTTGCCTGTGACCGCGATGGCAGATTGGTAGTAGACGGCCAAGCCCTGCATTGGGATTATAATGCCTATTTGGCCGCTTTGGACGCCTGGCAATATCAGGGCATCGCAAGCGGCCTTTTTGATGGCGGTGGCATTAGCATTCTACCACGTGACAATCTTGCGGGGCAATGGGCCACGCGTTGGCTGGATAAACTCAGGAATATGGCTGAGACGAAAGAGCTTGCGCCGTTCAAGCCCAGTCAAACGGTCACAGTCAAAAGCGCTGGCGAGGACTATCCCTGGCGCAGCACACTGATGACCTTTCCGGGCATCGGTTTAGATATCGCGACCAGGATCGCTAAATATTGCGGCACATTGGCTAATGCGCTGATGTTCCTAAGCAACCCGGAACATATCATGCTCAAGGGCTGTGAGGGTTATCCAGAAGGCATGGGGCCAAGCAGATTTAGCGACGCACATCAATGGTTAGGATTAGAGATTGGCGATACTGAGCTAGAGGAATTAGTTACAGTGCTGTCATCCAGATTTACGGGTAAGAAGGCGCATTATAACGCGCCACCTTGGAAGGGACCATGAATGATCTAGATCAACTATTAGCTGAAAACGCCGCGTTACATTCAACAGTTGATATGTTGCAGAAGCGCATTAGCGTATTAGAACAGTCGGCCATGATAGTTGGTATCATCATCAGGCTGCTGCTCAAGGTCAATCAAGGAACGATTGCGGTGTCCAGCGCGGTGGTCGCAGATATGATGCAGCATATTACAGCATATGAAATCAAGGTCGATACAGGCGAGCTACCGCATGGCTTAGTTTATAGATTGGTGAAACGTGACACATAAGACATTTAGCATTACAAATCATCCATTGGCAAATGATGCTAAGCATGATTCAAATGACGTTTGACATCATTGCCAGAATGTGATATAATAAGACATATCAAGATTATCGGAACCTCATGGCGCAATGTAGAAAGGAAATAATATGACATTTAGAATTCCATTGACTGGCTTGATTGCCGTGCATTCAGAACAGGATGTTGGCAAAACTACATTTTGTCTCGAATGCGGTTGCGATCCACAAAATATTATATTGATCGATGCCGATATCAAAGGCAAGGGTACGGTGCAGCAAATGTTGGCTGATGGTATCCCAATTGGTCATTACGAAGATTGGACCAAAGCAACTAAGGATCTGAAAGAATTAGCGGTTTATGAGTATGGACTAAAGCTAATCGATAGTATTAAGCCCGGTCAATACGAAGCGATCATTTGGGATACTTGGTCAAGTTATTCCAAGACCATGAAGGCTGAGATCAGCGCGCATCCCAAGAAATATCGTGATAATTGGTCTGCAATGGGCACGATCAAGGGCGCCGAAGAAAATACGGCAGCCAATGATTTGGAGGCTAAAATAATTGCTGATTTGCTCGACAAAACTAAGATGCTGCTGCTTACAACGCACCTCAAGCCATATTACATCAATAATAGGCGCATTGAGGGTAAGTTTGTACCAGATTGTAAACAATCATTAGTAACTAAATCACGACTGCGTTTATGGTTGCGTCGCAATCCGTCAGGCCGTCCAGTGCCAATTGGTTTGGTACTAAAGCGTATTGACAAAAAGATTATAATGGATGGACGCGTGCGTACTGTCAATGTGCTGCCGCAAAGACTCGTGCCGAACAGCGACGAGAGTTCGCTATGGGATGTGATTGAGCGCTACTATAATGAGCCGTGGGGCGACCGCGCGCTGACAGGCGAAGATGCACTAAATGAGTATGAATTATCAATCTTGGATGGCACACTCACCACTGACCAAAAGCTGGCAATGCGCATGGCGCTAATCGAAGCCGAAACCGAAGCCGCCGAAACGCAGGCAATTCTTACAGGTCGTGTTCCTGCTCAACCGGAACGCCATGAGGACGAGATCAAGGCCGATATTAGCAGATGGCTCGGTGAAGGCAAGACCAATGATGAGATTAGGGCGCTGGTTACCGATGCAACGCTGCCAATGATTCTGGTTATGAGGAAGTCAACATGAACCATAATACACCACAATTGATTCAACTTTATGCTAAGCTACTTGCGGAATGTATTGATGATCCCGAAGAGCTACTGATGGGCCTTGCGCATATTGTGCCCGATCTAATTGTAGAAATTCTAGATCGCAGGGCGACAGATGGTGATAAACGGGCCAATACGTTCTTATTAGCATTGGAGTCGCATGATGAACGACAACCATAATAACTCTATGGGCGCCATCATATGGATTCTTATTGGCGTGATCATGGCGTGTATCATACTTGGTACACTGTTGCTACTTGGACGTTAGCACATGAACTATCCCCTGGATACGCGACGCTATATTACAGTGATCTATTTCAAGGAGCCCTTCAATACTAGCTATGTTCTGTCCCGAAACGGGACCATAGTTAATACTGACGCCACTGCCAGTAAGCTGGTGCGCGCCATTGATGACGTGATACATGATGATCGCTACGCGGATTTATTACCATATATTAGGGATATTCAACTTATTGATCTGGACCATAAAACATGAAATATACGACTGACAGCCAGATCAAGCATGATATTGGACGTAAGAGTTGCCTTGTAGAGTTCTCGGCAAGTTGGTGTATGCCATGCCGCGCCATGACGCCACTGCTGGAGGCGCTTGAGAAAAAGTATACTAAGCTGGCTTTTTATGGCATTGACATAGATACCAATATAGGTGCGGTCAATCAGTATCAAATCAGCAGCGTGCCTACATTGTTGTTTTTTAGAAGTGGCAAGTTAGTACATCAGATTATCGGCACAGCGACCATGATGCAGATTGAAAGCGCCATCAATACATACATTTTGATATAAAATAGGAGGTGATTGTGGAACCTTATGTAGTAGATGTGGCACAGCGGTTTCAAGGAGACACGTCTTCTATGTCGTTTTTTAGAAGTGGTAAGTTAGTGTATCAGATTACCGACACAGCGTTAGCGGCGGCAGCGTCACGCAAGGGCTGGTATCGCAAGGAGCTAGAACATTGGCACGCGATTCTAAATCGTAATAACCGTAAAGAGGTGCGACGTATCATTGCCACTATGTGTAGTGATCATTTAGTACATGTCTCGCCGCCTTTTATCATCGTACAGTTGACATTGCCGGTGGGAAAGCGCGAGTTGTACGCGATGGGCATCAGTAAATGCCATGAGATTGATAGTTTTGATGAACATATTGGCATCGATGCCGCGGAATCTAGGGCGCTAAATGAGTTACGAGAGAAGTTGGAAGTACAGATTGCGAGGTATGTCAAATGAGTGCGGATAATTGGACTATTTGTTCCAATATTGTCCCGTAGCTGTACTATGATAGCACAGCGTGTAGCGTAGCGTATCCAGGTGATCCTGGTGATAGCACAGCCATCTCTGATCGTAATAGTCGATGACATCAACATATAGATGACAAAGTATATGGCAGCCAATTGGGAAGTAGGGCTAAACCAGTGCAAGTCTGGGCCAGAGATATTATGTATCATATATTACATTGACGATTGATTGACAATACAAATAAATAATGCATATATGCAGGTTTCTGCATGTTCACTAATTTTTCATAGACCCATTGACATTTTGAAAAAGTGTGCTATAATAGAAACGTATCTATAGAGGACTACATGATCCAACCGCCTGAGCTAGTTATTGAAAACGGTGCCATTACTAACTGGGAAATATTCTATCATTGGGCGTTAGAAAATGATCCAATATTTCGTAATACCGCAATATGGGTGACAAATCAGCAATTATCTGTTGAAGATCGTATGCGATTAGAGCTGGCAACCTTGCTAAGAGCCAAACGCGAGATTCAACGGTATACTATTCAGTATTGAAGGGTGCTATAGGAGAATATACATGATTACGGAAGAACTGCAAGCCATCAAAGAACGCTGCGACTTGGCCACATCAGGGCCATGGCGTGTAGTCCCTGATGCGCGTCCTGATATTTTTTGTCCATCTGATAGCAACGGTGGCTATCTTGGTGCTGGGCACATTGCAACGGTATCGAAGTATGGCCCCCAATGGCAAGACGGAAAGTGGTGCAATCATGACGATGCGGAATTCATTGCCCATGCTCGCACTGATATTCCTGCTTTGCTAGATGAGATTATTCGGCTGCGCGAGGCTGATGAGATTCGTGAAGCGGCATACGTGGCGGAGACCATTGCGCGAGCCAAGGCGGAGGCGGAGTTGGTCCAATTACGCGAGCAATTACTAGTCTGTTTGCGCGAGCAATTGAGTGTGCCAGTCGTGTGCGCTGAGAGCAGTGTAAATCTAGCGGCATGTTGCGGTACACTGACGTCGGGCAGCGACTGGCAACCCATCGCCACGGCACCAAAGGGCATTGCAGTGCTTGGTATTACACGGAATGGTGCGGGACTCTGGCTACGTCCAGCGGTTTACGTACACGAAGGCAAACTATTTAGTGAATGGCGACTTGCTGATAGGCCCAACATTGCTTTATACTACGCGCCTATTTTGTGGCTGCCATTACCTCGGCCGCCGCCTAATCATTAATACAGTATAGGAAACACATAGGAAATGTTTGGCAATCGTCAAGTATAATTTTCATCTTGTGTTATAATACAAATATGTACAAAGTATTAGAAGCCGAGAAAACATCGGCATTAGAGTTACAAAAGTGGCTCAATCTGTGTCTGATTGGCGGCTATAAGCTGATCGCGGTAGATCACGACTATTATATTTTTGATGCGATAGAAAAGCCAGTTTGCAAAGAGGACCAAGAATTATATCGTGTAAACTGTCAGGAAAATGTCAGCTAAATGTCAAGCAATGCTTCTATTTTGTGGTATAATATGCCATGATGAAAGATATCAAATTTAGCATCTTATTTAGTAAAGAGACAATCATAAGATCATTGTGTTGTCGGAATATCACCATTTATCGGTCGTTGATTTCATTACTAACATTATTGCCTAAAAGAATAGATTGCAAAAACAATTTGACAATTGTGGATTATATAGAAAACAAGTATCTGCATCAATCGGCGATACATATATGATCTACATCATTGACAAAACAAAGATCGTATGGTATAATACGCGATGATAGCAAATATTCGGTTCACTGTTTTGCTTAGTAAGAAGACAATCAAAAACATCATTGCACTGTCAGAATTGTACAATTTATCGGTCGTTGATTTCATTACTTACATTATGGAGCGCATATGGTTTTTACACCACTCAGAAAACTAGATGTCGGTGAAACTACTCAGGCTCATATTCCTGATGAGCTTGATGATGCCTTAGAAGAAGTCGCTGTTTCTACTAATCCGCGCGAGATGATCGCGGAAATGAAGGCGTCAGGTCGCTTTACCCCGCATATCAAGTCTGATCCTCATATCGCCAGTCCGCGCCTGGATGACTGTGGCAAGATAGCAGAGTTTGCCAATGGCGAAGGGCGTATTGGTTATACACACTGGCAATGTGGCTGCTATCGTAGCTGTGAGTTCTGTATGGGATGTCGTATCAATCAAAAGCAAGATTTAGTAGCGTTTGGAATGCGCCGTGAAATCCCCGATGGTACTGAGCCGCAAATCATCTATTATCATTTCACTAGTAACGCACAAAAATCCATCAAAGATTTCATTCATGCTGTCATGCCCAAATATTATCTGCGTCTACCGCAAGATGATGGCAGCATGATCATGTTTATCCATCCACAAGCTGCTGTTACTCCTGATCCAACCATGGTGCTAGAGCAACGCTTGCTCAATACGCGTGAAGTCTACGATGCTCTGGACTGGCAGACGCTCTGCAACACACCCTATCGACAGCGCATTACGGGCCGTCTGGGAGCAATGTCCCCCAAAGAGCCTGATGACATCATGTTGGATGTGGTAGTGGAAACTGAGCTGCTGATTAGCCAAGCCAGTAAAGAGGAGCGTTTGGCGGCCTATACCGAGGCAGTCGCGGCGACTTCTGGTGATAATGATCTGCCCAAGTTTGTCGAGGACATAGAGGAACAAGTGGCTCATTTGGGCAAAGCCATGCTGACACGCACGAATGCTTATCTTTTTGCCCTCAATCGGCGTGGCATTGCTGTCAACGTAGTCTATAAAAGGGTCCATGTAAAAATAAACCGTAACTATACTAATAGAACATGGTTACGGATTATTTCTGGACAGGAAATTGCCGATAAAGAGCTGGTGGGCTATCTAAAAGGCTGGGAAAACCTGTTAGCACAGCAAGATATAGATAAAATCACCTGAATTTAGTCAGCTAAGTCATAAAAACAGAGGTAGATTAGGGCAAATCTGGTGTCAAAAGATACCGGATGGATAGTGTATTGCCCAAAATAGGAACTTGACATAGCGGGATAATTGTGATATACTGCTAGTATCATATAGAGGAGTATGCTATGCATTTGCATCAACACATATGGAAAGAGATTGCACGCGATATGTTGCGCGAGGAATATGTTGAACGCGATTGGTTGCATTTTGTTATCGATACATATTATGCCATAACACAAAAGTGTGTTGTTTGTGGCAGGTCGCGGATTATTGAGTCTAGAAAAAGAGCCATATAGTCACTACCCCACGCCTAAAGGCGGGGGTTTCCGCGCCGTAAATTCTGATGAAAACAACCGACGAGTACGAGGAGTCTTAGATGCATTATCGTTATACAGAAACTGTCACTAATGGCGCGTGTCGCCTGGCCTGTGCTTGCGGCTGGCAGTCGCCCATCATCGACGATAGTAAAATGTTCGATGATGATTACTATAGCAGAAAGGAAGCAAGCCTAGATTATGATCGGCATGTTCTAGAGACCAAGCAGAGGTCAGACTGCGCCGCTAGCCGGCAGGCTCATAATGTTCCGTCCCGGAACGGGACAATAGCGGAAAATATTACTATCAACCAACTGGTTGAGGAAGCGCATCGGACTGCATTGGCACATGGCTGGTATGATAAGGGGCGCAGTCTGACCGAAGCCATTATGTTAGTAGTGTGCGAGTTAGCTGAGGCAATTGAGGAAATACGTAATGGCCATCAGCCACATGAGATTTACTATGTGGTTGCCGCTAAGCCAGAAGGTGTACCGATAGAAATTGCCGATGCGATCATTCGTCTGGCGGATTTATGCGGCTGGTATGGTATTGACTTACAAGCCGCGCTAAATCTAAAGCTGGCTTACAATAAGACGCGCACCTATCGGCACGCGGGAAAAGCATTATGAGAAGCGTTTACTTAGCAGCGCCTTATACCATTGGTGATCAGGCGCTCAATGTGCGTCATAGTTTAGAAGTAGCCGATACATTACTGCCGTGGTTTGTGCCATTTTGTCCATTACTCAGTCACTTCTGGCATATGATCAGTCCCAAAGATTATATCACTTGGCTGAGATATAGTCTGGATTGGTTAGAGCGTTGCGATTATGTGTTGCGTTTACCTGGTGATTCACTAGGCGCCGATGTTGAAGTGGCTCATGCACAGAAATTAGGTATTCCGATATTTTATAGTGTGGCTGAGTTGCTCCAGCACGATACAATAACATATAAAGGATAAGATGCAAGAGCTAAAAATTGGCGCTAATCTAGTATGTGTAATTCATGATGCAGGTGTTGTTAGTATAGCGCAGCGTATCCAGAGGATTCGGTCATCTAGCGTAGCGTATCCCGTATGTCCCGCGCCAGGACGGCATACAGAGCATAACGCTGCCTCACTTGAAGAGTATAGTGTCAATATCGCAGCAGATGAGCTTGTACCACTGATCCGTTTCTTACAAATGGCCGATGAGCAAATCAATGACAAATAACACTTCACGTATCATGAGCGGCAAGTATTCTGCTGCCATGTGGGATGCCATCAATAACGCGCAATCCATAGAAGAATTGAGAGACGCGTTATATTTTGTCTGCTGCCGTATACAAGCATTGGAAGAGCGTATTTGTAAAGCTAGGGTCCCGTGCCAGATGTTGCCCTGCCGTGCCACGGAAAAACGGGACAGCACAATATTGCCACATACTGAGGAAAGTCATACCGCAACCCTGGCTCTGCTTATGGAAGATTTGCGCAAGCTGCGTGATGCAACTACCAACGGCCATGTTATCCCGCTCCGCAGGAGCAATCATATTGCCTGTTTGATTCAGGATGCGCTAGGCTGTTTGGATGAAGCATTGGATGAGCTGATAGACGAGGATAGCGCGTCTTGGGGTAATAGCGTAGCGTATCCAGTTTTGCTCCTGCGGAGCAGGAAAACAGGTAATCCAGAGGATGGAGAAGAAGATTATAAGGCAGAGCACGGCGTAGATCCAACTGATGAGTATGTAGTTGATCCGAACCTTACTGAGATCACAAATTCCTATTTGTCTTGATTGGTTTGTTAAATAAATGTCGTTGTTCGGGCGTCGTCCTCTAAAATTCAATAGCAAACTAGCGCAGCATCAGTATGTATATATTCTGCCACCGCATCCTTGGAGCGATTGTGCTGGACACTATTTAGGTATCAGATATATACCTGAGCTAGAGCGCTCTGGAGCACGTGTGCTATTGGATGAGGGGATTGAAGTTATGGTGTGGCATGCCTGGCAATTGCGAGCATTGGGGGAGGCTGTCTAAATGCGTTACATTCAAGCAAGGTAGTAGACATAAAATGGAACTGTCAATGATTAATCGCTGCCATAAAGCTGATCCGGTATATGCTGAATTATGTCGAGAATTAGGCGTGGATCAGCTTTTGTTGCCCTATGACATGCCCGACGCGTCATATGAGATTGCTAAATTAGATGGTGAGTATTATAGCAGATGGCGTCAGGCATATTATACCCACTTTATTTATCTGCCGCGTGCAGGTCAACCGGCTTATCCTCCAGATCATGGTGCAATACTGTGTCCCTGTGGTAGCAAGGAATTCAGAATCCATTATGGCGCACCTGATAGTGAGGATCGCGTTTGGGCTGTTTGTGTGAAGTGTGGCACAGAGCACTTAGTGTATTATGCCTGATGACTTGACAGGCGAGGAGTTTAATGTTATACTGCCCGTAGCTGAGAGGGATATTAGCGCATATATTGAGTTTCAGTTGTCGGCACATTTGCCGCGCGAGTTATTGGTAGAACGCCTTGTGGAGTATATCAAGTTTTTGTTTGTGTTGCAGGAAGGGAAATATGAGTAAGATTGCTGAAGCAGTCAAGCACGCCATTGATGAAATTGCTATAGCACAGCAAAATGTCGCGGCGCTGCGTGAATTGGATCGTCGCATGACATATCCTACTTATGACTCTGCTAACGTGCAACACGCGCAAAGTGTACTATGGGCTGCGGCGCACGTACAATTAGTACGTGCCTGGGAGCGCTTGAGCTATTTCGCGCCTATTTCAGAAGTCGCGCTTGAGCTATTGCGTAAACGTACCCACACAATGTTCCGTCCCGGAACGGGACAATATTGGTTTGCGCGTGCCGACACTGGAATTATGTCATTTCTGGGCTTTACTGGCTCATACTATACTGCTGACGAAGAGCAGTTTAGACGCGAAGTACTGGCGATATTTGGCTGTGAAGGTCAGGAAAATGGCACGGGACCATATGTAGACGAAATGGCTATTCCGCAATACTGCGGCAAGTGTGGCGAACTACTACAAGTAGTGCGTCCTGGTAAATGGCAATGTAATACTTGTGGTATATAATCATGACGCGTATTTTATGTCAACAATGCGGTAGATGGACGTATAATAATCGGTGTCAACATAGCGCAACCTGGCGTGCAGCCTATTCCTATGTAGTACATGATTATTTTGGCTGTGAAAGTGGCTGTTGCGGGCATCGCGCCTATCTATGTGATGCAAACGATAAGCTCCTTGCAGAATCAGATTTTCAGTTTGAGCATCCCTATGGCGCGTCGTTAGGGTCCCGTTCCGGCATTGTTCTGTCCCGGAACGGGACCCTAACGGAACAATATGAGGCATGGGCCAGGGAGTTTTGTCTCGCGCTATGGCCTGATGTGCCGGTCAAAATCGAAAACTGTAAAGTTTCTGATGACTAGCCAAGGAGCAGTAGATGATCAACGATACTGATATTCGCTATGATATTGAGACTATTTTGCGCAATCAACCTACGCGTGAAGCGCGTGTCAGAGCTTTGGTAGCCTATGTGATCCATCGCGTCTCAGAGGCACAGCGTTTCGCTAAGTTACATGCGTTGGATTATTATGATCCTAATTATCGTGGTGTGGAAGATCAGGAAGCGCATGATTTGTAAACATGCTACGCCGCGCGAGCTAAATATTGCTAAAGACCTCTGGCGTCCCGAACAATATGAGGCTGTAACTTGGATGCAAGAGACCAAGCTCGCGCCAGATGGTCAGCCCTACGTGAAGATCGCGGAAATGCCGACAGGATCAGGTAAGTCGGTCTGTGCTATGGCGCTCAATGATGGCACAAGTGATAAACAGCAAGTCATAGCGCTGACTCATACGCGTTCTTTACAACACCAATATGCCGGTGATTTCAAGGACTGTCGGATACAATATGGCAAGTCCAATTATCCCTGCGACCATCCCAAGCATCCTTTGCCTCATGCAACTGCGGAGGAGTGTTTGTATCGTGATGATCTACATGGCTGTACATTATTCAATGCTGGCATGTGCGCCTATTATGCTTCACGTAAGCTCTCGGTCGCTGCGCCGCGTGTAGCGCTAAACTATGCTTATTGGCTGACCAGCCAGCACATCTATCAGCCGCGTTGGCTGGTGCTGGATGAGGCGCATAGCCTGTCGGATCTTGTATTAGAGCATATTGGCGCCACCATTACCGCACGTGATGGTATCAAGTGGCAATTACCCGTTATGCCGCATATCGAGCCGCCTGAGTTGGCAATGTTTACCGGCGCAGCTAAGGCTCAAGACGCCGTCATGCATTGGTTATCGCTAGCCAGTGCCATGATGGAACAGCACGCTAAACACGCGGCTCATGGGTTGAAACATGCCAGCCCTAAACGCGCGCAGGAATTAGCACAACGCTTGCAACAGGCAGGAGCATTACATCGCAAGTTGGCTGCTATTGCTACAGCCTTGCTGGTCAATGCGGGTGAGCATTGGTTTATCCGCAGCGACGATGCGGGATTAACCATTCGGCCACTGACCGCACGCTATGATTTCAAGCGTTTCTTTCTCAATCAAAGAGCCGCTGACGGCTCTCCTACCAGGCCGATTCTGATGTCGGCCACCATCGGCAAGTTTGAGATCTTCGCGCAAGAGTTGGGTATCGAGCATTGGGAGGGGCGCATGGTTGCTAATCAATGGCCTGTCAAGAGCCGCCCTGTTTATGTGCTAGACGCCCCTGGCATGGGACGCCGTAATACCATGAAAGATGAGTTGGCTTTTGATAAGCAGGCTGATGTGATCGCCAAGGCCATTCTGGAACAACCGCATGACTGGTGTGGTTTCATTTTGGTATCGCGCAAATCAGAGACATTGGAACTGGCTAAGCGACTGGCAAAAAGAGGCTTGGCAGAGCGTGTCTTCCCCATTGTAGGTGAAAATCTATCCTACATGCCCACCGATCAGCAATTGCAGATGTGGGAAAAGCGCAAGCAAGTCGTGCCGAATGCAATAGGAATTTCGGCGAGTTTCTGGGAAGGCATCGACGGCAAAAGGGAAAAAATCTTGATAGCAGCTAAAGTGCCCTACGGTTTTCTTGGCGATCCTTATGAGCGCGCGCGTATGCATTATGATATGGCTACTTTTCATTGGCGCGCCGCATCTACTATGGAGCAAGGTTTAGGCAGAACGCGCCGTGGCAATCCAGAAGATTATGATACCGCAGAACAACAGCATGGTTTTGTAGCTATCGCGGATGGCGACTTTGCCAGGATCAAGAGTTATCTGTCAAAGAATATCTTAGAGGCCATTAGGGAGCTGTAATATGAAGTCAATGCTATCAAGCAGAAAACTTGCACACCCGGAGCGGGCTATGGAGAGCCGCAGGACTCAGTGAGCTTGCGGCGGGGTCTATTGGTAGCCCCCTCTCTGGGATACGACTATGCAACAGCATAACGCTAAACAGAATCCCCTGCCTTCAGGTAGGGAGAGTATCAAACTAATAGAGCATAAGACTAAATTCTGTATGGGCTATTATGATCCAAATCATACCATTGCAGATCTCAAAACACAGTGGAAAAAAGCATGGCTTAGCTCATATTATGAATTACAAAAACAAGCTTGGTTACGGCATTATGACACGGACAGTATCATCGCTAAACGCATAGCCAATATGGCGACCGGTGAGATCATGAAGTGCTATCCTGATCATTGGCCATTGCAGATGGTAATCATCCATTGGTTTGAGATGTTATGTTTAGTTTGTGGCGGAGAAGCACAAGCTATCACATGGCTAGAGCAGGAGGAACTACGATGAAAAATAAACTATACTTTATATGTTTCTTACTGATCATGCTATTGATCATCTGGATGTTAGAGCCTGGGCTTTTTAGATAATATATCAAAGGAGGTTTGGTAAACCAGCTAATTATGAATCGTAAAACGCGTTTGTGGTTTCGGTGTTCTGAGTGCCGGGAAATGACAGCTCTCGAATCTGGACCGTTCTGGCTGGATGATGGCACGCTTCTGATGTGTCAAAAATGCGGCGCGGATACCATCGTTCAGTTGCTTTCTCGTCCACGCGCACGCCACGCAGTCGCCGTGGCGGAATTGCTGGAACAGGCGGCAGAGGCAGACAATATCACGGCACGGGGGACATAGCGACATGTGAGAGGTAAAAGATCATGGTAACCTGCATGACGTGCTACGGGGAAGGCATCATCATCACCTGCTGTGACGACATGTGCTTCGGTTTAGGTCACTGTATCCACGGAGACGGTGAGGAAATCTGCCCGGAGTGCTACGGGGAAGGCGAAGTGGATGATGAGCTGGACGATTTTCTAGATTGGTACGCGATGTCTGACATCACATGCAAAGAAGTTACTTATGAACAAACCATCAGGGAGCGTTAGATGTTGCGCCAATTGCAAACATTGGCACAAAAAAGACTACATCCATTGTGAATGTAGTGGCCCTTGGGGCGGTGACATAGCCGGAGACAAAAATTGTACCTTTGAGAGTCGGCCACCTAACCAATCACTCAAGCCGACCTGCTACCTGTATCACAGATGACAGCGGTTCACAAGACCCGCAGGCGGCTTAGTTCAACCGTTAGGACGGAGGAAGCGATGAATGAACTTGACGCCATGAAGCAGACCTTGCGCTATGCTGGATATGAGGTGTTAACACGGCGCGAAAATATGGAGCTGCAAGCCGAGATCGTAGATTTACGGCACCAGACCCAATCGGCATTTGTTGATGGTGTGTTCTGGGCGCTGGAGGGCTATCCGACAGATGACACAATTGCAGATTGGCAGGCTGAAGCAAAACGCCGCTGGCCCAAGCAGCACGGGCCTGACAAGGGCGTCCAGCCGACAGCGGAGCAGGCCAGTTCCGAACCTGGCTTCGCTGTCGGCTGACCGTTAGACCGGACTACCGGCGAGGGGGAGCCATGTTTCATGAGGAATTGATGAATACTTTTCAAACGAAGCAGACTTTTCGTGCCTTGATGTGCTTTGCGCGGTCAATTGAGATTGGAAACCTGTATGGCGCCGCAATGGGATGGCGCGCAGCGGATTTGCGATCACTGGCGCGCCGTCTAACACCACGTCCAGCCGACCGCCGGAGCTCGCGGGATTGTGGGACTATGCGGAATCCAGACCAGTCGCCGTCAACCGGCGGCGGCTGACGATTGGAGTTAGGCTCATACCATGCTATCTATCGTAAATGCCAACGCTTTGAAAATCCCCCTGGCTACCGAGTGTGTCCAGTGCGTAGTCACCTCGCCCCCATACTATGGCCTTCGTGACTATGGCGTAGAAGGCCAGATCGGACTTGAGAAAACGCCCGCTGAGTATGTCGAAACCATCGTCAATGTGTTTCGCGAAGTCTGGCGAGTACTAAGGCCAGACGGCACGCTATGGCTAAATTTGGGCGATAGCTATGCTGGTAGTGGTGGCGCTGGTGGGGATTATTCCGCCGCGGATTGAAGGAAGGTCAGCCGAAATGGAAATCAAACTTTCAAATTGACCGCTCAAAAGGTCGCGGTGTTGGTCGGTGGGGCGGTGGAAACTTGCCGAAAACTGATGGCCTGAAACCAAAAGACCTTATCGGCATCCCCTGGCACGTGGCCTTCGCCCTGCAAGCCGATGGCTGGTATTTGCGCTCGGATATTATTTGGAGCAAGCCAAATCCAATGCCGGAAAGCGTGACTGACCGACCAACGAAAGCCCATGAGTATCTGTTTTTGTTGAGCAAGAGCGAGCGGTATTATTACGACAGCGAAGCGATCAAAGAGCCAGCGTCACCAGAAACAGCCGCCCATCTTTTGCGCGGAGTAAGCGCGAATCATAAAAACGTCAACGGAGCGCCAGGGCAAACACCGCACAGCATGAACCAGCCAAGAGAAAATAAACGAAGCGCCCGCGATAGTTTCAAGCGCGACGGGTCGAAGCGAGAAAGCCCCATCATTGGCCAGAATAAAGGTACACATAGACCAGATCGGGATGAGAGCGAGTATGACACAGGGTCGCGCAACTGCCGCACGGTATGGACTATCGCAACCCGTCCCTACAAAGGCGCACATTTTGCCACTTTTCCGCCTGCCCTGATAGAACCATGTATCCTTGCTGGCAGCCGAATAGGTGATTTAGTCCTCGATCCATTCAGCGGCACCGCCACGGTGGGCAAGGTCGCAATTCAATACCAACGAAATTATATAGGCGTTGAGCTCAACCCGGCGTATCTCCCACTGGCACGCGCTAGGGTTGAAGGCACTCAGATCAGCATGGTTTTAAGCGGTCAAGCGGTCAACTGCATTTTGAACGTTAGGAGAACGCAACAGATGGAATGTTTGTGGGCAACCGATGATCTCATAAGGACATTTGTCGCCGGTGCGCAGTGGTGGGAATACCATCGCACGTGGGCAACTATGTGGCCGAGCGCCCGTGACAGGGCTGAAGCGGAAGCCGAGCGCCGTTTTCTTGGCGGGCGTCCGTCTCACGATGGCTTCCATCGTGACGGCTGCGCCGGTGGACATGTCACGAACAACATTGACAACAGTGCAGCCGCAGATGAACCCTGACCAT
>Ga0208958_1000529_pt1 | contig 45542 bp, 43 predicted proteins | sample RifOxyB1_FD_184032 | JGI IMG/M metagenome (GOLD analysis project Ga0208958, IMG submission 184032) | Soil microbial communities from Rifle, Colorado - Rifle Oxygen_injection B1 (SPAdes) | ecosystem: Environmental > Terrestrial > Deep subsurface > Rock core/Sediment | place: Rifle, Colorado...
GTTTGCACAAATGCAACATGTTTGTGGAAGAGAAATTACAGGATTGTTGCAGAAGAATGAATATTATTCAAATTATTGGAACAGAAAAGGAGTAGAAATTGTTGATTCAATGAGAGCACCGTTAACCTTTAGAAGTGAACATTTAAAACTTAATCTAGTAGACACATATTGTACGGAAGATTGGTATAGATATTGTACTACAGGAATTATAGTTAATATACATGGTATGGAAACAATGCACTGGGCAGGTTCAGATTTTGACATGGATATTTTGGCTACCACATCGGATATTACAGTTATCAAAGGAATTTACTCTGATGAGTTACCAGTTGTCTATGATGCACCTAAACCTAAACCAATAGAATTAACTTCAGAAGCTTTATTTACAGCAGATTTGTTTGCTTTTGGATCTATTATAGGTTCAATTACTAATAAAAGTACAAGTGCGTATGCCTTGCTTCCTTTATTTAAAAAGGAAAGTGAAGAATACAAACAAACAATGAATAGAATTAAAATGTGTACAAAACTTCAATCTGCACAGATTGATAAGGCGAAGATAGGAAAGGAAGTTAAGGGAATACCTAGAAAATGGGTAGAAAGACAGGTGATATATAGAGAAGATACTCAAGATATTAAAAAAGATTCTGTTAAAACTATTGAAAAAAAAGAAATACTTAATAACATGCTCCTAGATAGACATCCATATTTCTTTAAATATCTTTACAAAGATACTAAAAGAAAATATATGAAACATATTAGTGGTTACGATTTGTCTAGTAAGCAAAAATTCGGAATGTCTTTGAATGATTTAATTAATAAACAAAGAAAAAAACCAGAAGAAGAAAAATTGCTTAAAGCTTATTATCAATATATGCCAGTGATTGATAGTGATTGTGTAATGAATTTATTGTGTAAACATATCGAAGGGATTGACTTCAATCTTAAAGAAAAATTAAAAGTAGAAAATGATTTAGATTTTTACAAACAATATCTAAGAAAAGAACAAATAGATAATAGAGATACATATGATAAAGTTTTAAATGGATATAATGAATTTAGAACTGAGATTAAAGACCTTGGTAATATGGGTATAAGTAGTAAATCTAATGATGATAAACATGATGACAGTTTAGAAGCACAAACCAAAGGAATATATGAAGGGTTTAAAAAGAAAATGGTTGAAATATGTCCTAATGTTTATGAATTAGTAAATTACTTAGTGGAAATATTTTATGTCAAATATCCAAAATTCAATAAAGATTTTTTATGGAATATTTATGGAAAATATTTGTTTTCAAATGTTAAATTACATAATAAGATTAACAAAGGACAAGTATTATTCCCTATGCCAAATAAAAATGGAGAAATTGAGTATTTAAATAAGAAATTTAAATTACAAGAGGTGAAAATATGATTCAGTTTAGATATAATGAAAAGAAATATGCAGAAGAGATATTAAAAAAAGGTTTTTTAACTCAATATCACAGATATGAATTAAAAATATTAGTTAAATATTATAAAGAAGTGTTAGCAGAAAAAGCAAGTGAAAGGAAAAAATTAGTATATCAGTTTTGCGAAAATAATATAGTAAAATTCAATAGAGTAAAATACTTCAAAATAATTAATTCAGCTTTAGCGTATGGCAGTAAGAGAATAAATAAATTAATTTTAATAGAAAGTATTCCGATTACAAAAAATGAGATTAAATATATTAATGGGTTGGAAATTGATAGTGTGCATAAAAAAATATTATTTACGTTTATTGTAAAAAATAAATTGAATAAAGAAATGTCTAAGCAGATATATGGAAAAGTTTCTGATTATAATATATTTGGTGGAAAAACAGAATCGTACAAAGAAGTATTTGAAATGTCTAGATTGTCTGGAGAATATGATATTAATAAATTAGTAAATGGTTTATCAAATTTAGGTTATGTTGATGTGAGGACTAGGGGTAAGATTAATTTATCTTTTATAGATGATATTGTGGTTGACAAAGATGACAAAGGTAATAAAATTGACAATATTGTTTTTGAGATAACTAATTTTGATAATGTTGGATATTATTTTGATTGGTATAATGGAGATGATAAATACATGAAGTGTGAGAATGAAGTTTGTGGAGAGATTATTAAAAAGACAAATGGTAATATAAAATATTGCATAGATTGTGCGAAGAAAATGCAGTTTAATCAAAAGAAAGAGTGGGATCAAACAAAGAGAATCCGAAAAGCTGATAAACCTTGAAACCCTACTCCCACAGCGATTTCAGAAATATTATAAACAATGCTTGTAATGATAGGGTATAGTAATATAATCCCTATCTTATAAGCGTTTGGTCGATACGCTTATGAAACATAATATTAAAAACAAAAACTCCAAACTAAAAGGAGCATCAAACAACAAACATTGGAAAAAATCACAAAACAAGAAACACAATACTTAATCTCTAAAAACATAATCCATCAAAAACATGGAAATTATGGAGAATCCCTAGTAGTAATAGGAAAATTTAGTAGTGGTAGGCGTAAACAACGCTATGTAACCCCACCTGTATACAATCTACTCTTAAAACTAAAGAAAAAAGATAGATTAGAGCAATATTTCAATCTAAATAACACTATATTCTCTCAAAACTACAGATTAGAAGGTATTGATAAAATCTATTATATCTTTGACTATGCAGTATTTGAGGATGAATCAAGAACTAAATTAAAATATCTAATAGAGTTTTATAATGGTGATTATTATGACAAATTCAAAGTTGATTCTTGTAGTATTAATGGTATTAAGTTACTAAGAATTAAGTATGATGAATTTGTTAATATTGAAGAAGTTGTAAATTGTGTCTTATGATACAAAGTAATAAAATAAATAGTAGAGGATTGGTTTATATTGCCCGATAAACCATGTCAATCACCTTACATTGATTCAAATGTATTAATGGATCATCCTAAAAAAGTTTTTGAAGATTTTTCAGATTCAGGGATACAATTATCAGGATTTGTTCTTGGTGAATTAGACAATTTGAAGAAAAATGGAAAATCAGAAGAGGTAAAATTTCAGGCCCGTAGAGCGACTAGATATATAAACGCTAATCGAGACAAAATTAAATATATCATTGATGAAACAGATTATAATAATCTTCCTTCATGTTTTGATAAAGAAATTATGGATAATAAAATCATTTCACTCCTGAAGGTTTTGTACGAAAAAGATAATAATACAATCGCTTATAGTAATGACATGTTATTTAGAGCAAAATGTGATTCTCTTAATATTACTTGTAAACAATATGAACCTACAGATTATGACGATGAAAAATATACTGGTTACACAATCTTAGATATGTCAGAGTATGAATTGGCTAATTGGTATGAATCAGAAACCAAAGCAAATCTATGGAATCTAAATATCAATGAATACCTATTACTCAAAGTTAACAATTCAATTGTTGATAAGCAAAGATGGACACAACAAGGATTTAAAAGCATTGTGAAAAAAGACTTTAAAAGCATGATGTTTGGAAATCTAAAACCAAAAGATATATTCCAAGAACTATGTATTGATAGTTTGCATAATAATCAATTTACTGCTATTACAGGAAAACCAGGAAGTGGAAAAAGTCTTTGTAGTTTAATGTATATTATGTGGGCATTACAATATCAAAAATATGACACTTGTGTAGTAATGTATAATCCTACAAAAGTGCGCGGAGCAGTTGATATGGGATTTTATAGTGGTGATTCCGTTCAAAAGGGTATGCAAAATTTTATCGGCAATATGCTTATCACTAAATTTGGCGATAAAGGCATTGTAGATAATTTAATTACACAAGATAAGATTAGATTAATACCTATGGCAGACAGTCGAGGAATGGAAATAACTGATAATCAAATTCTATATATCACTGAGGCACAAAATACAACACCTGATTTAATGAAACTTGCTTTATCCAGATGTAGTAAGGATGCAAAAATCATAATTGAAGGTGATCCATATCAGCAGGTAGACAAGGTTGAATATGTTGGTAAAAATAATGGGTTGCTCAAAGCAATAGAAGTGTTTAAAAATGAGGATATGTTTGGTTGTATACATCTTCCCAATGTTTGGAGAAGTAGGATGGCAGATATATCTGATAAAATGTAAATGTATGTTATTTTCGGTACTACCAATGAGTAGATACCTTAGTGGATAAAAATTACTCCTTTGATTGAGGGAGTAGAAAAATAAATTATGATTAAATACTCCCTCTTTATTAATTTAAAGGAGGGTAGAATGTCTAAAGCAAAGACTTATGAAGATATTAGAGACTATTTTAAAAGTAAAGGTGATTATATTGTAGTAACCACTAAAGAAGAGTTTAAAGAACAAACAAAATATAGTAAACCAACAACTATATGTTTAATAATTCAAGATAAAGACAAGTATTATTATAATATAACATATCATAATTTTAGAATAAAACAAGATCCCTTTAAATTTATTAAATTTAATAAATTTAATCCATATACAATATATAATATAAAATTATGGTGTAAATTAAACAATAAACCATTTGAATTAGTCAGTGATATATATGATGGTAATGGTAAAAAACTTAAATGGAGATGTTTAAAAGAAGAGTGCGGAGGAATATTTGAATCAAGTTGGGCGGATATTTCTCAAGATCATGGTTGTGGTATATGTCACGGTAAACAAGTTGGTTTATCTAATTGTTTGGCAACAAAAAATCCAGAACTTGCTAAAGAATGGCATCGTACTTTCAATGGAGATTTGACTCCTTATGATGTTACTTTTTGTAGCAACAAAGAAGTTTGGTGGCAATGTAAAGATAATCCTATACATGTGTGGCAAGCAAAAATATCTAATAGGAAAAACGGTAAGGGGTGTCCAGAATGTAGTGAATCAAAAGGTGAAAAAGAATGTAGAAAAGTTTTTATTAAAAAAGAATTTGTTGAGATAAATCAAACAGATTATGATAATTATTTAGACAATCATAATAATAACTATTTTATACCACAAAAAACATTTGAAGGTTTGCGAGGAGTTGGTAATGGATTATTATCTTATGATTTTTATTTATCAAAATATAATCTTCTTGTAGAATATCAAGGTATTCAACATGAAGGTTTTTGCAAGGGTTTACACAAATCTATTGAAGACTTCGAAAAACAAGTAGAACATGATAGGCGTAAGAAAGAATATGCCCTATCAAATGGATATAATTTTCTAGAAGTTTGGTACTGGGATTTTGAGAATATTGAAGAAATACTTAAAAAAGAATTTTCTAAATATGAAACATAAAATAACAAATCAACAAATTAAAAACACAGGTCTGACATCAAAGATGTGCAGATACTATTAAAGAATAAAAGGGGATATATTAAAATGGTAAACAAGAAAGATATTATTACACGTATGGCTCAAATCGTTGAAGGTACAAAAGTAGAAAGCGAAAAACAATTAAATGCATTTCTGCAAGTTTTAGAAGAATGCGTTGAAACAAAAGAGGATGTTAAAGTTGGAAGTCATTTTGGAATGGAAATTGTAGGACGTGCTAGTAGGTCGGGAAGAAATCCGCAAAATGGTGAAACAATTCAAATTCCTGCAAAAAATGCAATTAAGACAACTATTTATAAGTCTCTTAAAGATAAAGTTGTACAGTAAATATAATAATTTTGTGCTATCAGTGTTAGTCCCCTATATTCAATAGATATCATTGGATATAGGGCAGGATAGCACAATTACAATAAGCCGATATAGCTCAATAGTAGAGCAACACACTTGTAATGTGTAGGTTGTGGGTGCAAGTCCTATTATCGGCTCCATATAAATTAGTATAAGGTAAATTATCAATCATAAAATAAAATTAAAGGTGGAATTTATTAATATATGGCAAATTTGAATAATCAATTCTGTGAATCATGTGTAAAAGCCAGTGTATGCGAATGGTCTACTAAATTGTATAAACTTGAAGGAACAGAAAAGAAACCCGGCATCTTAGATATTACAATTAATGGTTGTGAACAATATTTATCTTTAGATGGGGAATCTGAGGATGCTGAAGATCAGGAAGATGACGATTAATACCTTACCATACCACAATATGAGATATAATTGATAGTCTAACATTTGATATATCACTTAAAGAAATGGTGTGGCATCGTTAACTTTTAGACGATATATCAAATGAATTGACTGCGACACTACTATTGTGGTCTGATAATTTATCTAGAGAGTGATGATGTGTACAATTGTTACTCTCACAGAAAAACATAATAAGCATAGTTTTTGCTAGGCGAAATTTTAATATTAATTATTAGCTATAATTAATATTACTAAGAAGTTAAAGATTTTTAGATGCTTATAATTAGATTCTTTTCTTACTAAATACTTTCCTCTATAAATTGTTGTGGTGATGATTTTTTGGAAATTGCATAAGCCAAACAACAACAATAAATAAAAACTTATTTTAGGGTTTAATAAAATTAGGTTAACGTGAGTGTAATTACGAACCTTCCCTAAAATCATGTGCATAAGTTAGTAAGCCCTTGAAATACAGGTATTGCTCTGAAAATAGTATGAGGTTTTTAGATGCATTTTTGCTTGTATTATGAAGGGATTGTAGAAGTGTAAACTTCCTCGAATTATAACTAATTCGGTTCAAGTGCAATTCCTTCATAATAATAAATAATGGGTGGACAGGGCAGTAAAAAAAACATAAGTCCAACCACAACAAAATGAATTGAGTTAACAACTCTAACAAAGAAGATTTATATTTTGGCTTTACGCCACCAAGAGCAAGATTTAAACTTTTAAAATTTAAAATTAAAGGGGATAAATAAAAATATGACAACTGAAACAATGACAATCCACAAAGCATTATCAGAACTAAAAGTAATTGGTGCAAGAATTGATAAAACTATTTCCCAAGGGGTATATTGCAAAGCAAATAAACACTCTAATGATAAAATTAATGGTGTATCAGTAGATGAATTTAAAACACAAATCCAAGCTAGTTGGAATAAAGCAAATGACTTAATTAGTCGCAGAAATGCAATTAAAAGAGCAACTGTTTTATCTAATGCAACTACTAAAGTTAAAATTGGTGACAATGAAATGACAGTAGCAGAAGCAATTGAGATGAAAAATAGTGGAATGTTATATAAGAAAACTCTGATGAATACTATGAGTCAACATTATGTACATTCTATTCAAATTATAGATAAGGAAAATGGTGAAACATTAAATCAAAAGGCAGAAAACTATGTAATTGGATTATTTGGTTCAAAAGAAGGGAAGACAAATACTGATGAACTTGAAAAAGTTAGAAAGGAATTTATTCTCAATAATTCTTTTGAATTTGTAGATCCGATTAAAGTTAAAGATAAGATTGATGAATTGGAGAAAGAAATTTTAGAGTTTGAGAGTGAAATTGATTCCAGTTTATCAACAAGCAATGCTCTAACAGTGATAGAAATTGAATATTAATCCATAAGAAATAACTACTTACTGCTTTCTGAAAACTTTTAACCATAATTGACAAGTCTTTTATGTACTTAGACTGGTTTAATAAATATAAAGAAAGTACATATTATTTGCATCTTTCACAGGATGTGCAGAAAAACAAAAATTAATAGATTAACCGACACCTTAATGGAAAGTCGGTTACATATTAAACTATATGATTTTAAAGATTCTGTAAAGATTAAAGTTTAAGACTAAACGCTTAAAGATAAAAATTCAAAGTTTAATAAGTGTAAAGTTTAAGACTTAAAGAGTAAGTAATAAAGATTGATTAAATCCCTGATAAAACGGTTTGGTATGATTATGCTTGACCAAAAGTATCCGCAGGGCTGGAAAGCAGTAAGTATTATATAAATTATAATAAAATATGGAGGCATTTGTCTCCCTTGGTATTTTTGATATGGGAGAGTTTAATTATCTCTCCCCTTCCAATAAACTAAATAGGTTTTGCAAGTTATATCCTAAATAAAAAACTTGCAACTATTAATAATTATAATAATACAAGAAAAACTGTTTTTATAGAGTCATTATTCTCTAAAAGGAGGATTAAACAATTATCAAATGAAACTAAATAAAGGAACTCAAGTACAAATCCTAGACAACTCTAATTGGCATGGATTATTTGCAATTGTTGATGACATTGTAAATATTGATGATAATAATATTAATATTCCAGTGCTATATTATGTTTGTAAGCCGACAGAGAAATATTATGTTTATAGTTATTTGGAAGATAAGATTAGGATTGTTGAAGAAGAATTATGTTGTCCAAATTGCGGAAAACAAAGATATTGGATTAAATATTTTGTCAATAAGAATATAATGTTCTGTCAAGATTGTCAATATCATGAGGATATAAAATAATTTCAATAATCATAAATTACAACAGATTAAATTCCTTTATTTTTGTAGAGGAATTTTTTGTGTTGTAAATAACACAAATAAGCAGACTAGACTGATCATCGAAAAGCGTAATCCTTAACGCCTGTTTGCTTATTATTTAAATTAAGGAAACAAATAAAAATATTGAAGGAGATGTTTAAGAAATGAAAATCAAATTAATTATTGACAAGGTAAATTATCAAACCAAGCCCAGTACAGACATTGGAGCAATTATCAATAGAATGAAAATTGATAATGTAAAAGAGTATTCAATCGAAGAAATTAAGAAAAGTGTATTAGATGGAAAAACTATTAGACCGTCTTATTGCGGAGGCCAAGAAACAGATTGGATATCACAGCAGGTATTTATGATTGATATTGATAATAAACCTGTAAAACCTAAGAAAATGTCTGATAATGAATATGAGATATTAACAGAACAATATTTAAAAGAAAATCATAAAACATATGATGAAATAATTGAGCATTGCAAAAAGATAAATATAATACCTAATTTTGTTTATACTTCTTTTAATCACAAAGAAAATCATCATAAAATGAGATTAGTATTTGTACTAGATAAAGTTATAATTGATGAAAATACAGCAAAGAAGATATTATTATATTTAATGGAATCTATTGGAGAAGTAGATGAAATGTGTAAGAATCTTAATAGAATATTCTTTGCAGGTAAAAATATAGTATTTGATTCTGGTAATATATTAAATAGTGATTATATCATAGGTTTATCTAAAGATATTGTATTAGAGGATTCTAAACCTATAAAAGTTAAAAATAATAAAATAAATAATAATAATAAAAGTAATAATAAGGGTAAAAGCCTTATGAAAAAGTATCCTAAACTCTATAATAAAGATTATAAGATTAAGGATATTGTGAGAGGGTTAAGGGTGACTAATATATATACTTATAACTATAACTCCTTTAATTTAATAGTCACCCTTTCTCAACGGTTCGGAAACCCCTCTCGCACAAAGGTATTAGGTAATCCCAAACCTTCTCCCTCTATAAAAGAGAGATATAATATTAAAGCATTGATAAATAGAGAAGTAGAATATTTACAAAATAGTTTGAATTGTGACCCTATAGTTTTTGATAATAAGGAAGATTTTTGGTATCACATTTATTATAACATTAACATGGCAGAACTATTAGAATTTAAATATCCTTCATCAGTTAAATGTCTATTTCACAAAGATAGTAATCCGAGTGCAAGTATATTTCAAACCAATGAAGGAAAATGGCTTTATAAATGTCATAGTGGTAAATGTGGAGTATCTATGAATACAAAACAATTAATTGAAAAACTTGGTGGTTTTAAGAGTGAATATAGAGCAATAGAATTTATTAAGACAATATTCAATTTATCAATAAAAGAAACTCAATGGAGTATTGAACAAAAGACAAATCTTGATTTAATTATTAATACAATGAATTTAAATAAGTTTATGGATTTATGTCCACAAACAGATAAAAATATTAGATATGTTAAGGAATTATTTTTAGTAATGGCAGGAATTGCACAAAATAATATTTATGGTGAAAATTATATGAATTCAGATGGAGACGCTGTATTCTTTGTTTCATTAGGAGAATTAGCTAGAATTACTAAAACGGCAGCCAACAATCTAAAAAGAATAAGTCAAAGACTTGCTGTTTTAACTTATCACGATTTAATAAGGAAATTAGATGATGATAAAATTCCTCCAAAAATGCTTGCTAAAGCTCAAGCAATTGCAATAGCAAACAAAACAACTCAGAGAGTAAGTTTCTATTCTATTCCCTCTTGGGTATTTGATCAACTTAATAATATTGAATCCCAAGGAGTTAAATGGAAACAAAATGGATATACAGTAAAAGGTACTTCATATGAGATGTTTTATAGAACAGAAGGTTTAGAAGTTGCTCAAAATATTTACCCTCAATATAAAAAGGTAGCATCAAAGGATATTGATTATGAAACAGGTGAAATAACAGAATCAGTTAAAGATAGAACAACAACCAAAAAAAGTGATGAAAGAGTTGAAAATATTGTTTCAGTTGTTGAAAAATTAGTAGATGAAAAGAATTACACTACTGAGAAAGAAATTGTATTATATTTATCTAAAGAATATAAATGGGAAGTAACTGAAATTCAACTTCGCAAAATGCGTGGAGAACTTGAAAAGTTAGGTTACATAAGAATTAGAGTCAATAAAGAATTGAAAGAGAAATATGCCGTTCAGAGCAATGGGTATCCAGTAATTATTTGTAAGAGTAGTGAAAGTGACTTAATAATAAAATAAATATATAGGGTGGTATTAATAAATATTGTCAAAATCAAAAGATGAACTTTATATTATCGGTGTCGATTTCAAAAATAATAGAGATAAATATAAAAAAATACTTAATACTAAAAATCCTTCTTGGAATGATTTGAATGAGTCTCAAGGATTTCCATTTAAAACTGGAGAACACTATCGGCAATTTATCAAAAAAAGGCAGGATCGCGATGGGACATTAAAGAAGTTGGGTGTTGTTAGGGATGAGATTGTTGATAAGAAACTTGAGCAAGTTAGAACTATTCCTAATTATAAGGAATCTGTAGAAATTAAAAGTGATAATTCTCAGGTATCAGACAAATTATTGGAAATGAGTCTTGAGGAATCAAAAGATCCTGATTTTGTTTTAAAGTCACATGGGTACTCGCCTAGTGAGTGGTCTATTACATCTGCTAAGAATAGTATGTGGCACATGAATACTAAAGAAGATGGAGTTAAGGTACTTTATAGTTCAAAGGTGAGCGTAAAACCTCGAACTGAATACCAATGGAATGAAGAAGATGCAAAGAAAATATTTTCTAGTTTAGAAACATGCACAAGAACAATAAATAAATCAAATATAAAAACATCTCAATATAAGAAAAATGGCAAATTATTAATTGTTCCTATTTCTGATTTTCACTTAAATCTTTTATCAGACAAATTATCAACAGGAAATGAATATAATATGCAAATTGCAGAAGATATATTCTTTCAGGTAATTAATGATGTGATAGATAGAGTTGAAGATAAGGTTTTTGAGAAGGTTTTATTTGTTACAGGAAATGACTTTATAACGGCTGATAATACTAATGGAACTACGACTCGTGGAACACCACAAGAGGTTTCAGCATCGTGGTTTAAAGCAGTACATAAGGCTACAGAATTAATTGTTAGAGCAATTGATATGCTTACTGAAATTGCACCCGTAGACGTTATCCTAGTGCCTTCTAATCATGATCTTCATACTATGTTTGGTGTAATTCAAACTGTAAAAGCATGGTATAGAGGCAATGATAATGTTTATGTGGATGATAGTCCTTTACCTAGAAAATATTATGAATTTGGAAAGACTTTACTTACTTTTTCTCATGATATTAAAGTTAAAGATGCTTTGCAAATTATTACTACTGAAGCAAAAGATAAATGGAGTAATTGTGAGCATATAGTTCTTATGTTGGCTCATTTACATCAAGCAATGGTATATGAGAAACAAGGATATTTAGAAGTGTTAAGATTGCCGACAGTTAGCGGTTTTTCAAGGTGGAGTAACGACAAAGGTTATATTCAGACAGAAAAGAAAAATCAGAGTTTTATTGTTAGTAAGGAATATGGGATTACAGATATTTTGAATACTGTGATCGGGATTAATAGAAAAATAAAATATATGAGGTAATTACATATGGAAATATTAATACCAACTGACAAAATAATTGACGAGATGAAATTAACATCTGCTATTAGAGATCGAAGAATTTTCATAAACGAAATAATAGATCAAGATATCTCTTTCAAGACAGTTTATTTTTTAGATAGAATTGTTGCATTAGACAATAAATCTAATATTCCTATTTCTGAAAGAGAAAGTATAGAAATTCTCATAGATTCGCCTGGAGGTAATATAATTTCTGGATTGAGTATAATTTCTAAAGTCGAGGAACTTAAAGATATGGGATATAAGATTATTACTACTAATCAAGCTTCATCTGCATCTATGGCATTTATGCTATTAATTGTTGGTTCTGAACGTAGAGCATATAGATATAGTTACGCTTTAGCACATCAGCCTTCAATGTGGGTTGGTGGTACACTTCAAGAATTAGAAGATGAAGTTACTGAATTAAAAAGATTATGGGATTTAATGAAAATGTTGATTCTTAAATATACTAAAATACCAGAATCAAAATTAGATGAAGTTAAAAGAGAAAAGAAAGATTGGATACTTACCCCTTCTGAATGTTTAGATATGGGTTGTATTGAATACATCATGTAAAATTAATAAAATAATTTAGATAATAGGAGAATCAAATATGTGCGATAATTGTAAAGAAACAACTACACCAGAAGAATTGAACGAACTCAAATGTGATAAACCAGATGCAGAAGAAATAAAATCTCCATTGGATGATGTCCTCATGTTCACAGAACCATTTTCTATTTCAACGGAAAATTTAGAAAATGATACAGATATTCAAATTGATAAAGAAGAATTTATTAAAGGCATGAAAGATGCAAGTTATTTTTCTGGATTTTATACTTGTTTGATTAATTCAGGAATGTCTATGGAGGATGTGGTTAGCATTATTATGAATAAAATGAATGTTGACCATAATATTACCATGTCACAAATTCAGACTAATGGTAGTATTGAGGTTTCTAAGAATAGTGTCTTGGTTAAAGAGAAAGATATGCTTTAGGTTTAAATAATACAATTAAATAACAAAACAAAATAAAATAAATATAAAGGTAGGAAATCGCAAAATGGCAAATAAATTAACTCTCACAGATATTGATAATATTCTCGATAATCACATCGAAACTTCTATAGATTTTCTCATGGTTGTTGATCATGGCCTTGCATTTTATATTTCAGAATATTTAGGAGAAACGTATGATCTTATTGATGAGACTAATGATTTAAGCCCTTACACAAAGGAATATTATATTTCCATGCTATTCGATGATGAAGAAATTCAAATGTTCTGTGAAACTGCTAGAGCAAATGATGGTGATTATAAGTATTCTGACTTCTTTGATTCATATGGAGATTATTATATTTTTACAGATATGGATAGGGAAACAGTAGATAAGACATTAGTTGGAAATGCTAGTTGGTCATTTTGTGAGTTAGTTGAGGATAAAGATGACAGTAATGACAGTCAATATGATGTAAGTTCTGAATGTTCTAATTGCGATGGGTGTGATGAGCATTGTGGTCGTGAAAATCATAATGAGGAATATATTGATGATTCAGAGGATGATATTTGCTCAGAATGTGGTGAAACAGATTGTGTATGTGATTATGAAGAATGCCAGTGCGATGATTGTCGCTCGCAAAGACATGATGATATTGTAAATGCATCTGTTGGTAAGGCATTTGAGAAAATTATGGCGAGTGAAGGTTGCCCGAATTGTATTGTTGACGCTTTATTTCAGATGAGTTTGGAAATGAAGAGATTGGGGTGGTCGGATAGAGGAGATTTTGAAGAAGAAAATAGGGAATCGGAAGAAAGTAATAAGACAATTAATATTCATATTGGTAATATTCAATTTCCTAATGTTACGGATAACATTAATGATTTTATTAGTGGCATTAAAGATTATGCAATTAAGTATAGTAAACAATAGCAATTATCCAATCAAATCTAAGTTTTAATTTAACTCAGATAGAGGGCATCTAATTTAAGATGTCCTTTCTTGTGTGTTAAAATAGCACAAATATATGATGAGAGGAAGTGAATTAGAGTGATAGAACAAAAAGAAAGATATGTCTATATTTATAATCCTTTGCAAAGTAATTATTACATATCCCAAGGAGTAATGATTAAAGAAGTTGGGATTCATAATGTGACAAAGAAGCCGTGGTACAAATTCTCTTTTTTGGAATCTGAAGAAGCATATCATAGTTGGTGTGTCAGAGGCAGATAGTATTTTAGGGTGATTAATAATATGAGAAAGAAGTGTGATTTAATAATGGAAAATAATAATATTGATAAGTTAATAATTAAAGGAACAACAAAAGTATGTGGAATTGATGTTCCTAATGTTTATGGAGGATTTGGTGGAGATCAAAAAGTTATCTTAGTAAAGACCATTGCGGAATTACATAATAAAAAACCAAGTCATGTAAATGAATTAATAAATAAGAATATAAAACATTTTGATATAGGAATTCATTATCTTGACTTAAAAGACAGTAAAGAAGCAACTGCCGTTTTGGTCGGCAGTCATATATTTACAAATCAAGCGATTAAAGTTAGTAAAAATATCTTCTTATTGTCTGAACGTGGATATAGTTTACTATTGAAGTTTATGGATAGTGAATTGTCTATCATTCAATATAAAGCCGTAATTGCAGATTATTTTTCTATTAAAGAGATAATTTTAACTCAAGCAATAACTCCATCTGAATTAAAGCAATTAGTTGCAAGAGAAATAGGAACAATAAAAAGAAATAAAGAAACAGAAGCAATGTCTATTTTGAAAAGTCGTGGTGAATTGAGTCATTTTAATAATCCATATGCCTGTATTACGAATTCTTGCTATGAAATCTTGTATGGCATGTATGCTAAAGAAATTAAGAAATATTTAGATTTAAAAGAGCGTGATAATCTTAGAGATTTTTTATCAACAAGAGATTTAGAGGAAATAAAAGAAATCGAAGAAGAAATAGTATGGATGGTAAAGAAAAATTACACTTGGAAACAAATTTATAGTGATTTGGTTAGGGAGTATCCTAATAGAATAGTTCCAGTTAGAGCAGAAAAGTCTATTAAGGAATTGAAGAAGATAGATAAAATTATGATTGGTGACGGTGGTATTAAGAAGTTAAAATGATAAAGGTACGGCATTAATGACGCACCTTTATATAATAAAGTTTTGTAAGTTATAAGACGCTTGAGCAATCAGGCGTTTTCTGTGTGGATGGAAATTGTGTTTAGATTATGCCTAGTCAATTAAGACTAGGCTTTTATGTGAGCATAATTATTGATTTTGTTCATTGGAAGATAGGTTTTTGGGATTAGCTATCCCATCTCTGCACCCTATCTTCTATTTACTTTTTAGTGGTTAGTGCAGAGGGAAATATAATTTGCAGAAAGAAGGGTTATAAAATGGAAGAAATTAATCAAGAGTTAGAAGTAAAAATGAAGGTTTGCAAAATGTGTTGCGAAGAATTACCATCAACAAAAGAATATTTTCATGTTCATAACGGATGTAAGGACGGTCTAAACTCTGTCTGTAAAAAATGCAGAAGTAAATTAGCTTCAGAGAAAAATAGAGGAAATATAAATACTACTGGAGTAAAGAAATGTGTAGATTGTGAAAATATTTTGGAAATAAATTCTACAAATTTTAAAACATCTACAAAATCATTGGATGGTTATTTAAATGTTTGCGTTAAGTGCCAAATAAAGCGTAGAGACAAGGAATCTCCCGAAGGATTTAAAAAATGCTCTAAATGTGATAGAGAATTTCCAATATCTAGGGACTATTTTCAATTAAGTAAAATATCTTTGGATGGGTTTGTGAATACATGTTTGGAGTGCAACAATAGAAAATTCTTTCCAGACTTTGCAAATGAGCCATGGTCGCAAGAAGATATTAATATTGTAAAAGATAATTATAAAGAGTTATTTACATATGATATTATACCACTTTTATCAGTAAAAAGAACAGAAAAATCAATATTACATATGGCAGGTAAACTTGGTTTAAGGAAAATAGAAAGTTATATTGAAAATTATAATAGTTTTAAATATAAAATAATAGATAATAAATTACATAAGTATTGCAAATCATGTAAGAGGTATTTGCCTATGGAATACGATTATTTTCCTAAAGATGAATCATGTACAGATTCATATCGCAACGTCTGCCGTGAATGCAAAGGAGAATTATTCAGATTTAATTCTGATGTTTATAAATGGTCAGAACAAGATATTCAAATTCTAAAAGATAATTATCCTCATATGACTAATAAAGAATTATATAATACATATTTTCCGTTCCTAAGTATAAATAAAATCATGCATAGAGCGAATGATTTAGGATTTTATAAAACAGAAGAAACTTTACAAAGAGTGCATGATGAAATAGGGAAATTCCATTCTGAAAGATTAATAGGAACAGATAAGTGGAAAAGTGATAATAATCCTCAATATGATAGTAAAAGATTTGGTTCATTAAATCCAAATTATAAAGGTGGTATTAGTGCATTATATCAAGAATTAAGAAGAAATTTAAAGCAATGGAAAATAGATAGTGTTGAGAATTCTAATTATGTTAGCTTGCTTACTGGAAAGAGGTTTAATGATATTCATCATTTGTATTCTTTTGATAATATAGTTAAAGACACCTTGAGTGAAACCAGATTACCTTTATATGATGATATTTCATTTTATTCAGATGAAGAAATAAAATTATTAGTAGATAAATGTCTTGAAATTCATTACAGACATCCTTTAGGCGTTTGTTTAGAAGAGCGATATCACGCCAAATTCCATGAGGAGTTTGGATACGGTGGTAATACTGAAGAACAATTTTATGAGTTTTTAGATAATTATTATAATGGTAAATATAAAGATTTAGAAGAAGTAAGTTAATAATTAAAGGAAGTGACCTTGTGGCAGGAAGACCTAAAAAAGTGGCAACAACTAAGACAAAAGAAAATATAGAAGTGTCTCTGCCACAAGTTGAAAAAGAATATTATAGATGTCCTTGTTGTGCAAAGAAATATACAGACCAAGATAAGGGATTTTATCAATCAACATCTTTATTAATTAAAAGTAATAATGGTCGGATGTTTATATGTCGTAAGTGTGTAATTGAATTATATGCGTATCTTGTTGAAACCCACGAAGACACAAAAAAAGCATTATATTTATTATGTAGGTGGTTAGATATATACTTTGAATCTAATTTATATTCTAGTGCAGAGCAACAGGCAAGAAACTCTAACGGGAATATAGCACAAGTATATATTACAAAAGTTAATTCATTGCCACAATATTCTAGTTTGTCATTTATTCATTCTGCAAGTATAGATGGTCAAAAAAATGAATTTTTACCACCATCAGAAACAGATATACAAATAAAAACTTGGTCTGAAGAAGATGTTCGTAATAGAGATGATGTAATTAGATTAGTTGGTTATGATCCATTTGAAAATGAAAATCCAATGGATAAAAAATATCTCTGTAACGCATTGGTTGATTTTCTTGACCAAGATACTGTAGATGATTCTTTTAAGTTACCTATTTGTATAGAGATTGTTAAAAGTTTTAATCAAATTGATAAAATTAATCAAGCTCTTGCTCTTATGACTGCTGATATTAGTAACATGTCTAGTCAGGTCGGTGGAGTAAAATCATTAGTAGAAGCAAAAGAAAAAATTTATCGTTCAATTTTAGCAATGGCTAAAGATAATGGCATTTCAGTTAATCATAATAATAACAAAAGCAAAGGTGGAAATACATTAAATGGCACAGTAAAGAAATTAAATGAAATTGGATTATCAACAGCAGAATTAAACTTATTTGATTTAGAAACTTGTGATGCCATGAAACAAATTGCAGATTTTAGCAATAAAAGTATTATAGAACAATTAATGTTTGATGAAAATGATTATACGGACATGATATCTCAGCAAAGGGATTTAATAAAGAAATTAGATGATGAATTGATTAAATTAAGAGAAGACAATAGACTTATGAAAATTCAAATTATACAACAATATGATATATTATCTAGTGGGGGTTGATTGTTTTGGAATATTTTCTTAGAAGCTCTGAAACTCAACTTTCCCAAAAAAAACTTGAAGGTTATTTAAAGTTGTCGGAAATAATACAATGGGGGAGAAAAGCACCAATTAAGTTTTGCGAGAGATTCATGGGAATTGAGTTCCTCGATGCACAAAAATATGCATTTATGAATTCTTGGTTAAAAGCATATAATCTTTGGTGTATTACTAGAAATGGCGGAAAATCAACCCTCGCCGCACCTTTTCTCATGTCAAAAGGAATACTAATACCTGGACACAACAGTTATATTCTAAGTAATGTTTCAGCGCAAAGTCAAGATACGTTTATGAAAATTGAAAAAATAGCCAAGAAAGAAATTCAAAGTTTTGCAGGATTGACAGATTTTTTTATGGGAGAACTTGTTAAATCTACAGCTAATACGGATGGGTTTACTCATTCTCAATCTGGATTTAATTATAAACTATATAATGGCAGTTCCGTGACTAGTTTAAGTGGTGACATAACAAATAATAGAGGAAAAAGATCATCGTTAAATGTGTATGATGAAAGTGGTTGGACGGAAGAAGAATATGTAGTAGCCACTATACCATTTTTGTTACAGAATTCTACTTTTAGGCTTGGTGGTGATTTAGATGTAACTACTTATCCCCAACAAATACCTAATCAAAGATTGTTTATCTCGTCTGCGTCAAGCACAGATAGTTATTATTATGCCTTATATAAAGATTATGCAAAACGAATGTTTTTAGGAGATAAGAATTATTTTGTATGTGATTTAAATTGTGAAATTATGATTAATGCTACTTATAATGGAAAATTATATCCTGTTCCACTTATTAATAAAGATGAAATTGATGCAGAAATGAGAAAAAATAAAGAAAAAGCCATGAGAGAATTTTACAATAAATTTAGTCTTGATGGTGGAGATAAACAGGTTTTTAAAAGGGCAACAATTGTTAGAAATTCTCAATTAAGATTGCCAGTATTAAAAAATGATGATCGTGGAGAAAGAAAGTTTATAATAGCCTATGATCCAGCACATCAATATGACAACTCTGTTTGTTTAGTTGGAGAAGTAATTTTTGATGAAAATGTCGGAGAAAGATTAGAGATATGCAATGGAGTAAGTTTCGTAGATATAGGTAAAAAGAAAAAAACACCTATGAGAACACCTGAGCAAATATCTTTAGTAAAACAAATGATATTGGATTATAATGGAAAAGGAAATCCAGACTATGAAAATATTGAATGTATACTAATCGATGCAGGTGCAGGTGGACACGGAACTACAATAGCAGATTATCTTATGGAGGATTGGAAAGATTCGAATGGTCTTAAACATAAAGGTTTTATTGATAAAGAGGAGTGTAAAGAACATATTCATAAATTTCCCAACGCTGTTGATAAATTAAAATTAATATCTCCACAAAAATATAAAAAAGAAATGTTTGACGCATTGTTAGAAATGAATAATTTAGATTTAATATCATTCACTAATGAATATGATTCAAAAGGATATTTATTATTGCCAAATTATACAGGAAAAATGATTGATGTAGAAGACGATGATGGTAACATAGTTAAAGAAAAAGAGATAATTTTTAAGAAATCCACTTTGGACTTTGAAGAAGAGTTAGCATTAAAAAATATTGATTTAGCAAAAGAAGAATTGATTTATACCTACAGATACACAGGTAGCAATGAAAATTATAGATATGATTTAGCTAAAGACAAAGAAAATGAATTAAATGATGATAGAGCTTATTGTTTAGCTTTATTAGGGTGGTATTTGAAACAAATTAGAAGAAAGAATATCACTAATAAAAAACGTCCAACAAACATCTCCCCCTCATCATACTTCGCAATAGCAAATAAATCAAGCAGAGCAAGAAAATAACCAAAAATGAATAAAAAAAGAAAGGAGGTTCTTCCTTGCCAAACCAAAACAATCAAAATAAACCCCTCTCCCCAAATCTTTTCGCATTAAAAGAATCATGGGAACCATCAAAATCTAAAAACTTCTCTCTATCTCGTATTGCTTCATTCTTCTCCAACAAAAGAAATACAAAAAACAACAAAAACATTACAATAGATAAAATAAAACTATGGTTAAATAATCCAATTAAATATCAAACAGAAATTCTCGATTTATCCGATTTATTATATGTCCCTGAAGGGATCTATAAAACTCTAGTAAATTTAACATCAAATATGGCAACTTTAGATAATTATCTTCAACCAACAAAATCAACAATGAGAAAATTAAATTTAGAATTAAAAGCAAAAACTAAATTTGATGAATTAGGGAATCCAATTGATCAAGATGCATTTGATAAAATACTAAACAACTTTGAAAATGAATTTGATACAGTTAGAGATTATATTGAGAATATTGATATAAAGAAAACTGGAAGAAGAATTATTGAAAGTATAGTTCGATATGGTGCATACTGTGGATTTGAGAAAAACGATGGAGATTTTCCTTATTTATGGGATTTGCCAATAAAGTATGTAAGATTGTATTCAATAAAAAGTGGACAATATAAGGTTGAATTCAACTTCAAGTATTTTGATGATTTATCAAGAGATAATGAATTATCAGAATTTGCATGGGGAGTATATCCTGCTGAATTTAAGGTGTTATATGATAGATATAAGAAAAATCCAGATAAATTAAGATACCCTGAATGGCAACCATTACCTAGTGAAAAAGTATGTTGTATTAAATTAGGTGGAGATAATGATACATTTTTCTTGCCTTTGTATAGTCAATTGTTTACAGAATTATTTTTGTTAAATGATTTGATTGATGAGGAGATTGAAAACTCGCGTGACGACAAAATTAAATTAATAAATATAGAATTTCCAAATCAAGAAGGTGTACCTTTGGTAGAACCAGAAATCGTTGCACAATGGGTTAACGTGGTAGCTTCGGGTGTTCCATCGTCCGTATCGGTTACGGGCTCTCCTTTTCCGTTAAAAGAGATTCCATTTAAATCTATACAAAATGAAAAAACAAATTTAGCTGAATTTGCAAAATCAATGGCTTATATGCAAGCAGGAGCAAATCCTTTATTATTAGGTGGATCAAGCACAAATTCATCAGTAGGTGTAACTCAGAATTTAGTTTACATACAGTCTAATGTATTTAGTATATTAGATAAAATACAGAGTTGGTTTAATTATCGTATTAGTAATGTAAATTTGCGTAAAAAATACACATTTGAATTAAATATATGGAAAATCACTTGGTATAATAAAACTGAAGAGGTTGAAACCGAATATAAATTAACTACAATCGGAGGAAGTTTAGCTGTCTTATCCTCAAAGGTTGGACACAATTTTGACTCTTATGACGCAACCTTACAATATGAAAATCTGACAAAAACTAAGGATAATTGGCGTGTTCCTAAAAATATGAATCAAACAGCAGGAAATGATGATTCAGGTGGAAGACCAACTAAAGCAGATGGTGATTTAAGTAATTCTGGCACAATTAGTCGCGATAAGGAAAACAACAAACGATAAAAAATTTTTGTGGCTAGGTCATGCAAACTGAAAAGAAGTTTCCCTGCTTCCTGCCACTTTTATAATTTAAGGGATTTCTATATGAAGGGAGATATAATATTGAGAAAAACAGATTATTATGTAGTAAAACAATATGTAGAAGAATTAGGATATGATTTAATTAGTAAAGAATATTTAAATAATGCACAAAAATTGATTTTAAGAGACAAAGATGGATATTATTATGTAATTCGTTGGGCAGATATTCTTAAAGGATATAAACCACGTTTTGTACATAAAGCTAATCCTTATTCTATTGATAATATTAAGTTATTTTTAAAAATTAATAATTCTAAGTTAACTTTATTATCTGAAACATTTGAAGGTGAAGATGTTGATTTAAAATTATCTGATAACGAAGGATATTATTATTCATCTCCTTGGTGTAATATAAAAGAACTTAAAGGAATCGCCATTGTTTCTAAGATTAATACTTTCTCTAATCAAAATATTCAACTATTTTTAGATAAACGTAATATGAATTTTAAATTAATAAGTAGTTTTACAGATAGTAATATTAAACTAAATCTTATTGATAAATATGGTTATTTATTTAGTATTTCTTGGACTAATCTACATGCTGGTAAAACTCCACAGTTTGTCGAGAAAAATAATCCACATTCAGTACATAATATTAAATTGTTTTTGAAAATAAATAACTATGATTTTACTTTATTGTCTGAAATATATGAAGGAGAAGACATCCCTCTAATTTTATTAGATAGTGAAGGGTATTATTATTCACAAACTTGGCGAACATTATTAAAACTTACTCGTCAATTATTTGTTAGTGATACTAATACATATTCCACACAAAACATTATATTATTTTTAACTAAGAATAATTCAAAATTAGAACTTATAAGTAAATATAAAAATAGTAAGACTAAACTAGTATTAAGGGATATCAACGGATATTTATATACCCAATCATGGGGAGATACACAATATTTAAGAATGCCTAGTCTAGCATACAAAGGTAATCCTTACTCAATCCAAAATATTAAGCTTTGGTGTAAATTAAATAATAAACCATATAAATTGTTAAGTATGAAATATATTAAAAATAATAAATTATTATTATGGAAATGTTTAGATAATGATTGTGGTGAAGAATTTAAAATGTGTTGGGCAAATATTTCACAAGGTCAAAATTGCTCGAAATGCAAGTTATCTAAAGGTGAGAGAAGAATAAGGAATTATTTAAAACAAAATTCAATTCCACATGACAAAGAGTATACTTTTGATAATTTAGTAGGATTAAGGGGTGGATTGTTACGCTTTGACGTACCAATATTCTATGATGCAGATAGAACAAAATTAAAAATGCTTATTGAATTTGATGGTGAACAACATGATAAATGGGTTAATGGATGGATGACAAAGAAAGAATTTAGAAGATTACAAATTCATGATAAATTGAAAGATGAATATTGTAAAAATAACAATATACGACTATTACGTATTAAATGGTGTGACTTTGATAACATAGAAGCAATCCTAACAAAAGAACTCAATATACTAGCAAAAGTATCATAAATCATTAGATAAAATTAATAGAAAGGTAATTATTATAAAATGAATTTCATTCACTGTTTTAATTTAGAACTAAAAAACAAATTACTTAAAGATGGATTTAAACTTTTATCTGAAAATAATAGATTCTCTATTTTTGAAAATAACCAATCATTAAATTTTAATTTTAATCAAATTGATAAAAAACAATTTGTATTTAGCAATAAAATGATATTCTAATTTAATATTTGAAAGGAGGTGATAAATATTGAGCGAAATAAAAGAATTACAAAACGTATCATTGGCAACAACATATGAAATAGACAATTCTTTTGATTCCGATAGGTTTATCAAAATGAGGTTAAGAATATGCCATGACGGTATTAATCCCAACTCTTCATTTTTTGAAGTTGAAAATATGGAAAAAGCTAAGGATTCTATTGTAAATATTCCTATTCTTGCAAATGTTATTTTTGATGAAAACAATGTACCCCAATTTGGCAGTCATGATATGGATATTGAAGAAAGTAAAATTGCTGAAGGAGAATATAAATTAATCTATAAAGAAACACCTATTGGGCTTATCCCTTCAGATTGTAATTATACTATTGAAGAATTTAATGATAAAAATTATGTATTTGCTGATGGATACATATGGAAATCTTATTCAAATTATGCAGAAGATATAATTGAAAGAGATAAAGATATTAAATTATCAATGGAAATTTTAGTTGATTCTTTTGAATATAATTCCAAAGATCAATATTATAAAATTAATGATTATAGATATTCTGGCATTACATTTTTAAATAATAATTTAGGAACAGGTATGGAAAATGCTTTAGCAACCACAAATTCATTTGCACATAACAACTCAAAAGAAAAGTTTATTATTATGATGCAAGAGTTAAAAGATACTCTGGATCAATATAATATAAATAACCAAAATAACATCACAGAAGAAGGAGGTAAAGAGTTAGTGGATAACCAAGAAAAAATAGACTTATTGCAAAAATATAATCTTACTGTAGAAACTTTTTCATTTAATATTGATGAATTAAGCTTAGAAGAAATTGAAAGTAAGATTAAAGAACAATTTTCTTTAAGTAACAGTCAACTAATGACAGAAATTGATAAAATACTTCAAACAATGACTGAAATGAAAAAGAATTATTGGGGAGAATTGGTAGAAAGACGTAGTTTTTATTTGATGGATTTAAAAGATGACAACGCTATTGTGGTTACAAATAGTTGGGATACATATTATGGTGTTCCATATAGTCTAAATGGGGATATTGTAACTCTGGATTTTGAAGCAAAGGCTGAATTTATTCCTGATTGGAGACCAAAACAAGCAGGGGATGCTTCTTTATTTACAAAAATAGATGAAGTTATAACTTCTGAGTTTGAACAAATTAAAGAAGAAACTGATTCTAAAATTACTGAGGCAAATGAAAAATTCACTGCACTTGAATCAGAAAAAACTGAAATTCAGACAAAACTTGAAGCAATCACTATTGACTATGAAAAAGTTAAACCTGAATTAGAAGAAGTTCAAACTAAATATTCTGCTTTAGAATCAAAAGTAACAGAATATGAAACAAGTATCTCTACTCTAACTGAACAATTCAACACAATTAAATCAGAAAATGAAACTCTTATTCAATCCAATCAATCTCTAGCAGAATTTAAATCTAACACAGAAATTGCCCAACAAGAAGCATTTGAGCAAAATCAAATTCAACTTAAAGCAGAATTAGTAGAAAATTTCTCTAAAGTATTGACCCTTGAAGAAGTAAAATCAGTACAAGATAAAGACCTTTCCACTGATGAAATGGAAAAGGAATTTAAGCTTCTTTATGCAGATAAAGATTTGCAAGTAAAATTTAATAAAAAACCTAAAAAAGTAGAAACAGAAATTCCAATAAATAGTTTTACTTGTAAGAAAAAAGATGATTGGACATCATGCATTAAAAAATAAATTAAATTAATTAGAAGGAGGAAAATGAATAATGGCTAATGTAAATAATGTAGTAACTGGTAGATATGGTATTGTAAATCTTCGTAAAGTGGCAGGGGTTAAGACAGGGGAACATAACATTCAGTATGCTTTGAATGCAACTGATTTTGCTGCTACAGCTTGTCAAAATGGATTTCTTTTAGAGGAAGAACACTATACAAAAACTCTTGGTCTTCCTAGTGGCCCTACAATTAGATGTGGTTTGATAGCATGTGTAGAAAAAATGTATGATGAGAGCGATATGTCTCTTGGTAATTTCAAATTGAATTTGGGTGAATTTTTACCTCGTATTTATCGTTTTCATATTGGTGATATGTTTGATACCAATAACTTTAAATATGATGATGGTGATTATGCTGATTATGCTGCAATTGTAACCGCTATAGTTGCAGGTACTCCTGTATATGCTTATCCTTCCACTAATGGACAGATTGAATTAGAACCTATTCAAAACGCTGGTGCAGCAATCGAATTGCAAGCAACTAGAGTTGTGACTTTACCTGCAGGAGAATCTGCGCTTTGTTTCACATGTACAAAAGCTTAATAAATAATAATATTTAATAATTAGAAGGAGGAATTAAATTAACATGGAAAGAAAATATTTTGAGTTAGCAAAACAAGCATATAATCGTAAAGATACTATAGAAAATGGGGTTACTTACACTTCAGACGAAAAGAATAGTGCATTAAGAGATGCTTTTAAAGAACTGGTTCCAGATGATAAAAATAGATATAGAAGTTTTCGTAAGAATAGAGAAGAAATTTTTGAACTTGTTGAGGATAATGTTGATGAAATACTTCCAAAGAGAGTTGACGATGCTTACGGTGGTTTTGTTGAGTATCAAATTTTAGGTCAGGGACAAAAACCTAAATTTAAAACAAAAAAAGGAAAGAGGGGATTACTCAACTTTATTACGAAAGTTGGTTTAGGTGGAGAGATTGAAAGAACTAGATTAGATGTTGACTATATTAATATGACAATGGAAGCGTATGGCGGTGCTGTGTACATAGAATTCGAGCAATTTTTAGACGGATTCATGGACTGGACAGATTTAATTAATGCTATAGTAGATGGTATTATGGAAAAAATAAATATTCAAATTCAGACTACTTTAATTGCTTCTTTTACTGGTCTTTCCAGTAATATGAAAGTTATTGCAAATGCGTTTGTTCCTAGTCAAATGGGTAGTCTTATTGCTAATGTTCAATCTTATGGTGATAACGTTGTAATTTTCTGTACTCCTACATTTGCAGGAACAATCGAAGAAACTCTTGGTTTTATAACAGATATGGACAAAACGGAACGTAGGGAATTTGGAAGAATTGGTAAATTTAGAGGTGCAAGTGTTGTTGTACTACCTAATGCCTTTGCTGATGATACTAATTCTAGTAAGGTATTGAGTGATCAATATGCAATAGTAGTAGCGACAAACGAGGCAAAAATCGTCAAAATTGCTTTTGAAGGAGAGACTATTGTAAAGGAAACCGAAAACTCAGACAATAGTTTAGAATTTAAATCTTATAAAAAATTTGGAGTTACAATAATTTATTCTAATTACTATAGTATGTATAAAAATAGTTCGCTTTAATAAATAATATTGGAATAAGAGAGTTGAATTTGATTTTCCTCTCTTATTCCAATACTTAATTTTGAAATAAAAAAGGAATGGTTAAAATGGCAAAAACAATTGATTATAAATCAACAGATCCAGATCCAGATACAAAAGTTAAAATTATTAGTAATACACATAGTAAAATTTATTGGATTCAGTTAAATAGCAGACCTATAAATTTATTAAGGATTGGTACACCTGCCTCCTTGTCATATTTAGAATTGGAAAATATGGCATACACAAGTGATTTAATTCAAACTGGTGATGTTTATGTGGCAGATAAAAATGTGTTTGAAGCATTACAACTTCAAAATGTAAAATATGAAGATATAAAATTATCTTCAGAGTTAAAGAAAATGCTCTCTTTAAGTTCGGAAGAATTAAAAGAGGAAATGCAAAAATTACCAGAAGGAAATAAAGAATTATTAGCTGAATTAGCTCTTGCAAATTATAGTGATTTAAAAGGATCTGTAATTGATGTAATTGAAGAAGAAACAAATATTAAAGTAACATTAGTTAAAGAAGATGAGAAAGCAAATAAAGAAAATCAAAAGAAAAATACTAAGTAAAGGTGTGTGATAAATAAAATGTCCACATCATACGATTTAATTTTTCCAAAATTCATGCATGAAATTAATGATTTTGACCTAACATCTTTGAACGAATCACAAATGAAAGTAGAAAATAAATTAACCCTATCTAAAGCTGTGACATTATTTAAAAAATGTAAACAAGTTTTAACCAGAGATGATACTACTGAAACATTTACAAATACATTAACTGAAGAAGAGATGTGGATTTTAGCAGATTATATGCGTAAAGTTTGGTTAGATGAGAAAATAAATAATGGCGAATTATTAAAACTTAGATTAACAGATAAGGATTTTAAAACATTCAGTCCTGCTGATCAATTAGGGACTATGAATAAAATTAAAACTGTATATGATAAAGAATTAAAATTAAAAGTTAATGATTATTTGTATGACGGTTATTTATATTCTAAGTTTTATAAAAGTGGGAATTAGTATTAGAGAAAAGATATTTAATATAAGGAGGTTGAAAAATGAGTGAATTTAATTATAAAGTAGTTTCGGAATCAGAATTAAATGTACTTGATGGACTTACTGTTACAACTGCTAAAATTAATTTATTGACACAAGGAGTTGCATCAGGTTATAAAATTGCACGAGGAGTTGCTACTATTGGGGCAGCCAGTGTAGATGTTGTAACAGGATTAGCATCTGTTGTTGGGGTTGTTGTTAGTTTGGTCGGAGATCCAAGTCTGACACATATGTATAGTACATGTACGGTTGGTGATCAAGCAGGCGCACCTGCCAGTGGTTCAATAAGGATAAAATCTTGGAAACCTACGGCGGTAGGAGATGTTACGCCTGTGGTTTCGACCTCACCCTTCGCCAATGTAAGTTGGATCGCAATCGGTACTTAAATAATATTTTCCTTAACTAAATATCTAGTACATTGTTAGAGAATTAATTCTCTAACTTATTTATTTATGGGGTATTTTAAGGAGTGTAAGCCTTAGTACCTCCTTCAATTTATTAGTGATTGGAGGAGAAAATGGGATTAATAACTAAAGAAGTCGAAGTGGAGTTAAATGGAAATAACGTTAAATATTTAGAAAGTTTAGGATATGAAATTCCTAGAAGAAAAGATAAAAGAGGTAGAATTAGTTATATAAAAGGACAGAAAATAAAAATAAAACCAAGTGATTTGAAAGATAAAAGTAATGAAAAAGTAGATATTCAATGTGACAATGACAATTGCAAAAAGATACTTAAAGATATCAGATGGGAACATTACAAAGACAACATAGAAAAATTTGGAGCTTATTATTGCTATGATTGTGCGATGCATTTACATGGAAGGGAAAACATACTTTTAACTAAGTTAAAAAATAGTATATCTTTTAAGCAATGGTGTATTGATAATCATCGTCAAGATTTACTAGACAGATGGGACTATGAACTGAATAAATTAAACCCAGATGAAATGTGCTATAGTACATCTAAAAAATATTATTTTAAATGTCCCAATAGCAAACATCCTAGTGAATTAAAAAGAATAAGTGATATTACTAATATACGTGAAGGAAGTACAAAATGTAATCAGTGTAACTCCTTTGCACAATTAGGAGTAGACAAAATTAGAGAAAACTTCTTAGATAAATATTGGGATTACGAAAATAATATTGATATTGATCCTTGGAAAATTGCTTCGCGAAGCAATAGTAAAGTTTGGATTAAGTGCCAAGAAAAAGATTATCATGGAAGCTATGAAATTACTTGTAATGATTTTACAGAAGGTAATAGATGTTCTTATTGTGCAAAAACTAAAGTGCATCCACTTGATAGTTTAGGAACATTGCATCAAGAAGCGTTAATTGTCTGGTCAGGCATAAATCCAAAATCACCTTTTGAATATGCTCCAAAAAGTCATCAAAAAGTGTATTGGAAATGCAAAGACGGAAAGCATGATGATTATTTAAGAAGTATAGACGGTTCCAATAGACTTAATTTTCGTTGTCCTGATTGTAATTTCTCTCTAGGAGAAGAAGAAATAAGTTTCCACTTGATAAATAATAATTGGACAAAAATCTCGCAAGATGATTACGAGAAGTTGTTGGTAGGAAGTATTATCAAATATTACATACCACAAAAAACATTTAAGGGATTAATAGGTGTTGGCAATGGTTTATTATCTTATGATTTTTATCTGCCTAAATATAATCTTCTTATTGAGTTTCAAGGCAAGCAACATGAGAAACCTGTAGATTTTGCAGGTAAAGGGAAAGAATGGGCAGAAAAACAATTCGAACAGCAAAAAGAACACGATAAACGTAAAAGGGAATACGCCGAAGAAAATAAAATTAAATTGCTAGAAATATGGTATAAGGATTTTGATAATATAGAGACTATTCTTGAAAAAGAATTGTCTCTTATTAAATAATAAATTAATAAAACTTAGAGGAGGAATAAATAATGGCAAATGTAACTGGATATGTAAGCAAAAAACTGACGGCAAATCAAGCAGAACAAAATGTAGCACTTGGGGTAAATATTTTTCAATTAATTAAAAATGAGTCTGCTAATGTGGTAACAATTAATATCGACAATTTGACGACAGAGGAAAACGCTATAGAATTAGTCGCTGGGGCAAGCATTGAAAATTTTGAAACTTATTGTAAAACTTTTTATTACAAAGCTTCTGCTGATGGTTCCGTTTTAAAAGTTATTGGTCTGCGCGAAAAAGAATAGTTTTTGTTTAGGGAGTGGTAATATACACTCCCTTCTCTATTATAATTTGTAAGAAAATATAAAGGAGGTTGATATTAAATTGACTTGGTGGACGGATTATCAAGCAAGGCGAGGACAAGATAGAAAAACTTTGTTTACAGATAACATGAAGAATTTAGTATCAACTGAATTTGAAAATTCTACAAGTTATAATTTGGTTAAAATTAGTGGTTTTGATAGAAAAACTCGTATTGTTGAAGAAAGTTCAATTATTAAAAATCCTAATAGAAAAAGACTATTATGTTTTCCTGATGAAACTATAAGCATTGGTGAAATTATTGAGTTTGATAATTCGAATTGGATTTGCGTAAATGGTGATACAACTTCAAAAATATCTGATGTAGGGATTATTGAGAGATCCAACAACACACTCCAATTCTACGACTCAACATCAACTCTCCACTCTATCCCCTGCATAATCTCAAAAGGTTCAATCTCCCTAGATGAACAAAAAATAATATCAACATTAGATTCAGAAATTGCAGTTCAAATAAGCGATACTGATATTACTAGACAAATTGAAATTAATGATGTGTACAAAATTGGAATTAGGTCGTGGAAAGTTACAAATATTGATGATATTACTGTTCCAGGTTTATTATTAATAAAAATGCAGTATAGCGATGTTGAACAAGTATTTCCATCATATTCTCTTACTATCTTAAATGGAGATTCAATTCAAGCAGACATTAATACTCCTGTACAATTAAATATTCAAGTAAAAGATAGAGAAACAATAATTACATCTCCATTACTTACTTTTACTTCAAGCAATAATTTAATTGCTACTGTATCAAGCACAGGATTAGTAAATTTCTTATCTGTAGGGAGTGTAAATATTAGTTGTAAATTGGATAATGATAATTTGATTCAGGATAATATTGGAATTGAGATTGTTGAGGAAGAACAGCATAATTTAACAGTAGAAATTAATGGAAACATTTCAATAATTAAGACTTACTCTTCTACTTATATTTGTACATTTAAGGATAATGGAATTGCAATAAGTGATAGTTCTGTTTTCTATTTGACTGGAGATGATGGAGTTAGCGAGACTGTATTGGCAAGTATTGTAAGTCAGGATAGTGTTGGGAATAGTTGTGTTGTGAAGGGATTAGGTTTGGGGTATGTTAGGTTGTTCTGTAAAAATGTTGGTGAGACAGTATTTAGTGGTGGATTTAGGATTCAAATTAAGAGTTTGTTTTAGGGTGGTGAGATATGAGTAGATTTTCAGAACTTGGTGCAAATAAATTTACAATCCTAATGAAATTAATTAGTAAAAAAGAAATAGTAAAATGTCTTGTGAGTAATGAGCCAAATTTTTTAGATGTTCAATTGCCAGATGATTTTAATGCCCCATCTTTGATATATAAAAATATATATCCTTGGCGTTTCATACCCACAGTACAAACAGAAGCAAATACCTTTATCACAATGAAATTTAATTATAAACCAAATGGAAGAACTTTTAAATATGGCAGTATACATTTCTATATAATTCTACACAATTCATTAATAAAAACAGATTATGGATCTTTAAGGTATGATATGCTTTTAAACTACATAGACGAAGTATTCAATTCTTCTGAAGATTTGGGATTTAATGAATTAGAGTTTTATGATATGGATGAATTTTTAGTTAATGAAAACTATAGTGGAATTTATATAACTTATAAAATGCAAGAATTTCAATAAATTAGGTATGTGATTATATGAATAAATTAAGACTATTAGCAAACTTACCTTTATATGTTGATAAGATACCAGTTTACTCCCCACTTCTAAGAGAAATTGCGGAAATTGGACTTGAGCAATATGGTATTCTTTTAGCTTATTGTGTAATTGAAAAAGAAGGAGTTATAGATTCAGTAAAATTAGAAGTAAAAAATAATTATGATGCTTTAATCTATGTCATTAATTCTACAGAAGGAATTATGGACATTATTTTATGTGGATTATATTTTTTTACAAAAGTTAACTTCCAACCTAAAATTCTAAATAATGATTTAATATTTATCAAAGAAGATATTGTATTAAATCGAATTAATTATGATTCTTTTATAAATAATATTAGATTTTCTAATCGTTTAGAAGTTGGAAACATAGAAGAATTAGATGAATTTGACAAAAGAGTTCTAGAAGCTGAAAAAAAGATAAATGAAGTATTAAACAAAGATACAGAACAACCAAATTTTGAAGATTTAATTTCATCAGTAGCTAATTTTGATGGTAATGGTTTAAACATAATAAATATTTGGGATTTGAATGTATATCAATTTTACGAACAACTTCAAAGAGGTCAAATGAAGGAGCAATATAGATGGAATCTTCAACAGCTATTAGTAGGAGTAAATCCTGATAATATAAAACTTGAGTCATATCTCAAAAACATAAAATAAAAAAATAGGAGGTAATTAAAAATGGCAATTGGGCAAAAGCAGGTTTGGGCGAAGGTGCTAGATTTCACCGTGCAAGATTATTCTACAAAAGCAGTTCTTTTCCAAGTTAAATACGCTACGGATTGTGCTATCGGAGAAAAATATGAAAAAACAGAAATCAAAGGTGGTAGTGATAATCAAATTCAGTATACATCATATCATTCACCTACGGCTACTTTTACCGCACAACTTCCACTGATTGATGATAATGTAGTTTCCGTAAAAACTGGTGCTACATCAACTACAGGAGCACAAACCAATGCGTTCGAGAAAACTTATACAGTTGATGCAAGCGCAGGAACGGTAATCATAGATGTCACTCCTCTTTCGTCAACTTTAAAGGTCTATAATGTTGACACGGATGATAATTTAGGAACAGAAATTGCTGCTGTGGCAAGTGCTCCTACATTAGAACAATATACAATCGCGGCAGCCACTTTAACTTTTAATACAGGAAAAAAAGGATCAAAAGTTCTTGTAGTTTGTGATTATACAACCGGAGCTACTGCAACTGGCGTTAAATTCATTAGTGGAAAATTACCTGCACTAATAAGAATTACGGCAAAAACAAAAGTTGAAGATAAAGCAGGAAACAAAGCTATTAAGACTATTATTGTCGAAAAAGCTCGTCCAAATCCTGATTTTGAATTTTCAACTAAAGCCGGAACTCCTGCTGTACTTCCATTCGATTGTGAAGTATATGGTTGGACAAATACGGCTGGTGACTCTCAATTCTTTAATCTTGTAACAGATCCTACTCTGGAAGTTTAATAAGGTGGTGTAATAAACTATGGAAAAATATTTAGTATATAATCATCCAGCAGTTGCTCCTATAGGTATTAAATTAGACAAGATATATCTGTTAGAAGAGTTAGAAAAAATCTTTTCTTTAGAAGAAATTAAATGTTTTTTTAAACCTGATAATTTTAAATGGGAAGAAAGTAAAACAGTAAAAACAATCGATATTGACAAGCAATAATTAATTATATATGGTTCCTTGTAGATCAGGCCAGATTTATAAGAGTAATTAAAAGAGACTGAAATTCTGATTTTCAGTCTCTTTTCCCATTTATTCCTTTAATCAGAAGAGGAGAGATAAGAATGCAATATATAAATAAGAATTGTTCCATATGCGGAGAGTTAATGATTGGTATACCATCTACAAGACAGCAATGTGATAATTGTAAAAAGAAAAGAAGAAAAGAAATTTGTCATAATCATTATAATAGTAAACTCAAACCAAAACAACAAGACAGGCAAAAGGAGTACAAAGATTACTTTGAAGAACTTATATCCATAAATAGTGATCCGAAATATCTAACCACTAAAGGGTTCAATTCAATTTCTAAATTTAGTATATCTACATATTGTAATTCTTTTGATATTTCATGGTTAGATTGGTTAAAACAATTCAATAAATATGATGAGTTGGTTAACTATATTTTAAAAGAATATAGTTATTTTTATGATGCTACTAATTCTCAAGATCTAAAGAATTTCAGTAAAAAACATGAATACATTACGATTGATATTTTAACTTCTATTGGACTTGATTTTATTAGAGATAAATGTGGAATTATAAAATCAAGACGCGATAATGAATACTATAAAAATAATTTTATTGATATAGTTAATAAAATTGGGCATGTTCCTCTCTTTCATGAATTTGCAGAAATATCTCCTATTCCACCAGAGTCATATTCTTCAAGATTTAAATTAAAGGGAAAAGTTTATGACAATATCGTTAAAATGTATGTTGGTAAAGATGAGTTTACAGAATATAAAATATTACAACAGCAACATAAAACGAATGTAGGCAAAATAACTTCGACTATAAATAAAAATATAATATCATTAGCAGATTTAGAAGAAGAATTCAGAAAAGTATTTGATGAATGTTTTTTAAATAATGCAGTATATCCATCTAGAAGATTATTTAATAAATTATCTAAGTTTGACGACAGAACATACCGTAAAAAATTAGGTTTATCATGGACAAAAGTATGTGAGAGTTACGAATATAAGGTTGATAGATATACAAACAAATTTGAAAAATATGTTTTAGGCACAATTTCTAAAATATTAAATGTTGAATGTGATCCACAAAAATCATTTGAGTGGTTAATTGGAATAAATAATTATCCGTTGTTTTGCGATGGTGTATTTGAAGATTGTAAATTAGTAGTTGAGACGGATGGTAAACACCATAAAATTCCGATGAAACAATTTGGTGGTTATGAGAGATTTGAAATACAAAAGCAAAATGACAAACTCAAAGATTATCTTGTTAAGGAACACGGGTACACAATGATTAGAATTGATATTGATTCAGATTGGTCAAATATTGATTATTTGAAATTACGATTATTAGAAAATGATATTAAAGTAGCATAAAACAATTATAGGAAATTGCAAATCCTATAATTATCACTATTTCCAATCTCAACCAAAAAATCCCAACATCTATCTAAAACATCAAAATAAGGAGAGAAGCAGAAGGAATAAAAACTTCTCTTTTCTCCTTATTTTTTACTATTTTCCATCCAAATAAATCACTGATTTTAACCTAAATACCAATATTTATGTCTTCTAAAGTCCTTGATATACAAGGGTTTTACAAATCATAAAAAACAATATCAATAAAGAAAGGAATGATAACTATGCCAATAGGTAATCTCGCACACTCAGGATTTATCAGCTCAATCCATAAAAGTAATTTAGTAGAATTTTATACAACAACAGCAAATAATCAAATAATTACTTTTACAGACACAAATGGAAATTCAAATCATCTCAACTCATTAACAATTGAAGCAGACGCAACAGATTTATTTATTCAGATTTTACCATCAGAATATTGTGTATGCATAGCTGCTGGAAACTCTACCACTATCGACTATTGTAATATTCAACAAATAAAAGTATTAGGAAACTTGGGCCAAAATTTAAAATGGTATGGATTATATTTCTAAAAGAAAGTAGAGGTGAATTAACAATATGCCTATAAGTAGTAGTAGTAATAAGGGAAGTATGATTTCCAACAATCCTTCTGGGACTACATATATAAAAGGTGATGCTAATACAGATGGTAGCATTAGGATTATTGAGGAAAATGGTATTCCAGTAATTGAAAAACGTGAAAATGGTGTATGGAATGATTCTGATTTTCGTATAAGTGGTGATTCTCTTTATATTGGTCGTGATTTACGTATTTCTGCTGCAGGTCATATTTTAATGGTAAGGTCTGTATCAGATGATTCTAAAACATTGGTAATTCATTCGCATTTTAATGATTCGGGCAGTATAGAACCAGAAGTGCCATTATTGGCAACAAAAGAAATTAGAACCATTACTCAATCAGATAATATTGATATTTTTACTGGAACTTCATTTGGTTATACTGTAACACCTACTGAAAACCAATTAATTTCCAAAGTATATTATCAAACTGGTTCAATACCTGCTACAGATAATATAATTATTCGTTTTTATGTTGGAGTTGACAATACAGGTGTTTTATATTTTCAAAAAACAATTCCATCTACTGAGTGGATTGCTGACAGCGAAATTCAAATTGATGTTCCAGGATTGCTTGGTTATGTACCAAGTAAAACGGTTTACGGAGAATTAACAAGTTCTTCTTCTTTTTCTATTAAAACAAATGAGTCAGGGACACAACCTTGGAGAGCTGTTGATAGGTGGGCTTTTACAAGAGAGCGTATTGCCTATTCTTCTCCTTGGAGTGAAAAAACATGGAATAAAGATGATTGGTGTATTGATGATGGGAAGATTTATGTTTGTAATACTGATGGTTCTCAGAGTGGTTCATTTGAAGCAAATATTTTAAAATGGGATCTACTATCTGATCTTGTAGCAAAAGTTATTGATTATAAGGGTGGTATTACGGTTGCTGATTTTAATGCTTTAACTTCTGGGAATAAAGGAGAACAGTATAAATTTACTGATGCTGGTACGCTAATAGGAACAGAGGTTGTAAATGCTAATGATATAATAATTATACGTAATACATTTACTGGTCGATTGATAGCAGGAACAGATTACGATTTTTTTGCTGAACCATCTGATACTGTATTGCAAAGTGGTAGATCGGGAGGACAAAGCGTTTCTGGGGGAACTAATGCAAGTGAGAATCTTACATTAAAATCAACTGAAAACGCAACAAAAGGCAAAATAATTATAGACGATAATATAGAGCCAAGTAATACAAATTCAAAATCACTAGGTTCTCTATTAAAAGTATTTCTTAATTTATTCACCAGAAAAGTAGAATCAGATGACACTTTAGATTTGTCAGCAGGAGGAACGGATAAAAACATTACATTGACCGCCACTGGTATTGGTACAATTATTCCTGCTTCTGATATAGTTCCTAGTACAAATAACACTCGTTCAATTGGTTCAATAACTAAAGTATTTAAAGAAGTATTCGTTCGAAAAGTAACTTCGGATGATGCTCTAATGATTATGGGTGCAGCTAATAAGACCGTTGATCTTATGTCTAGTGGCGCAGGGGCAGTAAATGTTAGTAGTGAAGGATCTGGAGCAGTAAACATAGGAGCAGATGCTCGTTCCAAGATTGTAACAGTTGGTAATCTGACAGGAACGACAACAGTTAATATAAAAAGCGGTACAGGTGGAATTAATTTAAATACAACAACTACCGGAGCAGTAACTATTGATTCTGGAACAACTGGTGCGGTTAATATTGGTAATAATACCAATGAAAAAACAGTAACTATTGGTAATACTACAGGAGCTACCACTGTCAATATAAATGCTGGCACAGGCAATGTAAATATTGAAGGAAATGTTGACTTAAATAATAAAACATTACGCTTAAAGACTCCTAATCTTACAGATATTGGAGAAGACAATGGCATTAGTTTTTATGAAGGTAATGATAACTATAAAATTGGTTATGATTCAGTTGGTGGAACAAAAGGATATTTGAGGCACAATGTTGATCTTGTAGATGTTGGACATGGACATGTATTTTCTGCTGGAGATTTAGAATCTGGTGAAACTGATTTGATGTTAATTAGAGCAGATGGAAATGTTTCAATTGGTGGAGAACCTAATACAAGTGCAATTTTAGATTTAGTTTCAACAAGTAAAGGTTTTAGAGTACCGCGAATGTCGCAAGCACAAAGACTAGCAATTGTTTCACCACCTGAAGGATTAGAAGTATATCAGACCGATGAATCTAAAGGCAAGTATATTTACAATGGCACAAGATGGGATAAGATGAGCAACTTTGCATACCTAAAAGCTAGTAATACGGTGGCTGTGAATCCATCTGCCAATACATTGCTTAATTTTAGTTCGGGTGTTGTATTAAACGGAGTCAAAACAAATATGGGTGGTGGAAGATACGAATTATATCCGGGAGTTTATGAGTTAATGGGCGTACAACTCTTAAATGAAAATGATGCTGGAATAAGCTATCAATTTTACAATTATACAACATCTAGTTACATTGGAGAAAAAGGCAATGCAGCCGATGTGGTAGGTTCAGCAGGTACTGGAAGCCCTGCATTTGCCATATTGGAATGTACAGTGGATACACAAATTGGATTGCGATGTTCGAATGATAGTGCAACAGTTACAGCAACAGAAGGTAACTGGATTAAAATCAAGCAGATATCTTAATAATGAATAAACAATAAATAATTTACTTAATATGGTTCTTATTTGAGGTTCGAAATTTAAATAAGGTAAAACGAAGAGACTGTGCTGTAACACGGTCTCTTTATCCATTATAAAACTTTTTTACAGAAAGGTGGAAATGATAAAATGAATAATAATAAACAAATATTCTTAGAAAATTTACCAAGACATAGAGGTAAAAATATTGATTGGGAAAAAAGTGTTGGAAATACTGTTAATTTTTTTTATGATGATATTGAAGGTGAAATAGAAATTGTTAGTTATGATACTAAAAGCGGATATTTAAAAATTCAATACTTAAATCATGATATATTTAGAATCAAGTATGGCAATTTTACTAATTGTAAATTAGGTAAATTATTAGGAAAAAAGACAAGCGAATTTAAAGTTAAAATTGGAACAAGGTTTGTTGGCAACAAGAGAGATTTGGTTATTATGGATAGAGAATATAGAAAAGATAGTAATGGTTTTAATAGAAAATATTATAAATATAAATGTAATGTTTGTGGGTTTTGTGATGATGGAAGTTGGATGCTAGAGAGTGATTTATTAAATAAGGGTGGTTGTGCTTGTTGCCGTGGTGCAATAATAGTATTGGGAATAAATTCAATATTCGATACAACTCCTTGGCTAGTGAAATATTTTAAAAATCCTGAAGATGCTAAATTATATACTAAATCAAGTAGTGCTTTAATTAATCCAATTTGCCCAGACTGTGGACAAATAAAAAATAAATCAATGTCTATCAATTCAATATATAATACTAGATCAATAGGATGTCAGTGTTCAGATGGGATAAGTTATCCAAATAAATTTGCATATTCATTATTGAATCAATTAAATGAAACTTATAAATTTGATTATTTAGAACATGAGTATAGCCCAGAATGGATTAAACCAAAGAGATATGATAATTATTTTGAATATAATAATAAAAAATACATATTAGAGATGGATGGAAGTTTAGGGCATGGGAATGAAATACATAGTAAATCAAATATGACTATTGAAGAATCTATCGCCATTGATAATTACAAAGACGATATGGCTAAAAAATATAATATAATAGTTATTAGAATTGATTGTCAAAAATCAGATATGGAATATATAAAAAACAATATATTAGATTCAAAATTAAACGGTATATTTGATTTATCAATAATACAATGGAATAAAATTGAAGAATATGCTTTATCTAATATTGTATTAGAAACGTGTAAATTAAAAAGCGAAAATCAAGATTTCAGCACAACAGATATTGGAAATATTATGGGCATTCATAAGTGTACTGTAATAAGATATCTCAAAAAGGGGACTAAAATTTGGGATTGGGTAAAATATAACCCTGAAGACGAGACAAGTAAATTTTGTAGTAAAGCAGGTAAAATGGGTGGAAAACAAATTGAAGTATTTAAAGATGATTCAAATTTAGGAATTTTTACATCTATTATGGAGTTAGAGAAACAATCTGAAAGTTTATTTGGTGTAAAATTATTACATAGTAAAATATCAGCCGTATGTTTAGGTAAACGTAAACACCATAAAGGATTTACATTTAAATATGTAAACAATAATAACGAAGCGCTTTTACAAGTCGCTTCATTTTAATTGGTTGAAAATCAAGAAGGTATTTTACGCCAACAGCCGACATTACTTTAAATTTTAAATGTGTATCTCATACTGGTTCACCAGAATTACAATTTGAGTCATTTAGGATTGAAGTGAAACAATTGAAATAACTCAATAAAACATTCGTTTGAATTTGTGAGTATAGTATTCAAATCAAATTTCACAAAACTTAATAAACGGCAAAAATAATTATAAAGTAGGTGGTGTTAGTGGCAAGCAAGAAAAACAAAAACAACCCTGACAATAAATCAAAAGAATCAAATAAAACAAAATAAATTAATATCAAGTGAGTATTGTGAGAAGAATTGTTTAAATGTCAATGAGTGTCAGAAATATAAAGATTATTTGGTTAGGATGGTTGGTAGAGCTTGTCATGGGATACGTTGCTCAAGGTAAATAATTTGTGATTGATTGAAGGAGCATATCTTTATTGATTATGCTCTTTTTATGTGTCTCAAAGTTGTGATACAAATTTATGTTGAAAGGAAGTGATAAAGTGACAGAAAAAGAAAGATTTGTTTATCTTTATAACCCAGAACAAGCTTCATTCTATATGGAAAATGGAGTTATGGCAAAATCAACAGGAGTACATCCGACCACCAAAAGAATATGGTACAAATTTGGATTTTCGGAAACGTCAGATGTCTATGACAGATGGTGTAAAAGAGTTAGGTAGTTTAAGTGTGAATCAGAGTAATAAATAAATTAAAAGTGAAAGAAGGAATTAATAATGGAAAATAACTTAACAACTTTTGAAAAGGAATTTGGGTTAGTAATTGATGAAAATGGAAATGTTGTTGTGAGTAGTAGAACTGTTGCTTTAAAGTATGGGAAAGATCATGCAGACGTCTTAAAGAAAATAAGAAAATTTATGGAAGCTATACCAGAATTAGCCGAAGGGAATTTTGCCTTGGGGTCGTATGTAGATGAAAATAAACAATCAAGACCAGAATATAAGATGGATAGGCAAGGGTTTTCTATACTTGTGAACAAATTTTCAGGAGATGAAGCCTTAATATTTACATATAAATACACAAAGGCATTTGAAGAAATGGCAAAAGAATTAGAATATAGAAGACAACAAAGTACAGAAATTATAAGTGCATTAACAGAGAAAGATGATAAAATTGCTCGTAAGAAAATGTTGGAGTCACATTTCGGAAAAAGAAAAACTGTTTCAGCGTTTAAATATTGTAATTATGATGATTTACTAAATTTATTATCATTATTCAATGAATATATTTATCAAATTAGAGATGCAGATATAAAAAGAATTGAATATAATAGGTTGATAAATGGATTAACTCAAAATAGGAATAATGTGAATATATCTGATCGTATGTATATGCTTAAAACTACTACCTACTCATACTATATTCAAGAATACGATAGGAAGAAAAGTTCATCTGAAAATAAATCGTATGGACAAAAGATTAGATATAAAGATGAAATTATAAAAGAACAACAAAATAAATTAGATTTTTTAGATCCAAATATTGAAGAATTTATGGTTATAAACAAACATGGTATGTCAAACAATAATCTCTATGAGAAAATAAAAGATAAGTATACAAATGAGTACAAAACAGTAAGAACAAATACATATAATAATTGGATAAAATCATTTCCATCAGAACAATTAAAGGATAAAGAATTATTAAATGTTGATTGGAATAAACCAATTATTGTATTCTTAAAGTTTGATTGCTTAGAATCTATAGATGTTCAAAATCTTGCAAAGAGTATCTTAGATCAAGTAATAACAAGGGAGTACGGCGAGGACGATAATATTGTTGAGAAAGTTATAGTGGAAAGAAATAGGGTAGTAGAGTCTTATAAAGATGGTAAGATTTATATATGTATTCAGAATCTATAAATAAAATAGTAACCTTAGTATAATGGAGTATCTAAAATGGATACTCCTTAGTTAATAATTATAAGGAGTGAATATTATTTTAAATATACTAAAATTAACATCGTCTATACCTATTAGCGTGAACCACTATCTCTCGCCAAGGTCATTCATTATTTATAAAAATGGAAAACCAGTTCCTCAAGTAACAATGTACGAAACAAAACAAGCAAAAGATTATAAGAAAGAATTTATTAAAAATATTAAACAACAAGTAAAAAAACAACAATGGATAAAAAGCGATAATAAGTTTCAAAAGTATTATATTGATTGTACGTTCTTTTTTCCAAGAATTGATATGGATAGTAATAATACATATAAATTAATGTTAGATAGTATTACTGAAAGTGAATTAGTTTGGATAGATGATGTTCAGGCATGTGAAAGGACACAAGGTATCTTCTATGATTCTCAAAACCCGAGAGTAGAAATAGAAATACGTCCTGTTGACTTTGTTGGGATATTCCCAACTGTTGAACATTTAGATGAGTTTAAATCTAAATGCATCACATGTAAACGATATAAACAAGGTAGATGTAGTATTTTTGTTAAAGCTTGTGAGGGAAGAGCACAAGAGGAAATTGTAGATTTTGTTTGTAGTAAGTTTAAGTAATTAATATATAAATAAATTATAAAGGAAGTGAATTGAATACATGACAAGAGGAAGAGTTTATAACAAAATATACAATGAAGAGGATTGGCAATTAGTCAATTCTCTAAATAAGGAAATAATGGAAGATTATAAAGCGGAATTAAAACAAAACCAAAAATCTAATGGTACAATTCTTCAATACTACGCAGATTGGAAAATTGTAATGCTCTATATCTATAGAAAATTAAATAATAAATATATTTTAGAGTTAAATAAAAAGGATTTTAGAAGATATAGTTTGTGGATAACTGAAGAACTTAAAGTATCAAATGCTAGGCATAATAGACTTATGAGTGCTTTAAGGAGTCTTTTAACATATTGTGAAGAAGATGACGATCTAGACTATGAAAATAACACTGCCCGTAAGGTAAAAGGGTTAAGAAAAGATCCAGTTAAAGATATTGTATTTTTATCAAACGAACAAGTTATGAAATTAAAAGATGAATTAATTAAATCAGAAAAATATATGTTAGCCACAATTTTAATGCTTGCCTATGATTCCGCAGGACGCAAAAACGAGTTGTTCCAAACACAAAAGGAATGTTTTTATGATAAAAATAGAAATCATACAAATATAGTAATTGGCAAACGTGCTAAGAAATTTTCATTACTTTATTTTGATGCAACAAAAGAATGTGTTGAACTATACTTAAAGCAACGAGGCGAAGATGATTTAAAAGAAATGTGGATTACAGGTAAAGGTGATAACAAAACTCCAGTAACTTTGGGTACAATTTATGATTGGTTTGTAGAAATGAGTAATTTATTAAGTAAATTAGAAGGAAAGAAAATTGAGTTTAATGTTCATAGCCTAAGACATATATCTTTAGAAAATTATTCTACAGGAGATCATTATATGTGTGAAAAATTAGGGAAAAAAGAAGGTCTGTTGCTTGACGATTTAAAAATACTTGCTCATCACGATTCAAGCGAGGTGACTTCTGGATATCTCAAAGATAAAAAAGATGAAAGATTGCAAGAAGTATTCGGGATTAAAATTACAACTTAATCCCATCCCATCCATATCTCTCTCCTACCCCCAACCCCCCACTAAATAAAAGGACATTTTCATAGGATATTTAACATCCTGAAAGTGGCCTGTAGCAATGGTTTTAGAGAATCCCAACGACTTGGGATTTTAATATTTTATAGATATAAAAATAAATAAAAAAGGAATGATTATAAATGATTAACAATCATAATGTCGTTTATATTTACAATTTACGACAAGCAGAATTCTATTTCAAAAAAGGATTAATTCCTTTAAGTGTAGGTATTGGTTCTAAAAATGACACATATGTCAAATTCGATAAAACTGATTCACTAAAATCTGCTTTTATTGAATGGTGTAATTCTAAGACTCCTATAATTAAATAATTAATAGTGGCTATGATTTCAAAATGAAAGGACTAGGTGAAATAAACATGATAAACGAAGAAACAATTTTTGAGGTAATTAGAGATTATAAAAATAAGAATAAAGAATTTTCTATAGTAATTAAAACAGAGAAAATAACAAAGAAATATCGCTACAATTCAGATGGTAAAATAAGTGAAATTACTGAAGGAAAATTTTATGAGGATGGTAAATTTATGGATAAATCATTTGTTGATTACTTTATAACTAAGCACAATGTTGTTTATAGTACGGGTATGGGATTTTTAATATTCAACGGAGTAATTTGGGAGAATTGTTCTGATTTACATATTCAACAATTAATTGCAGAAATACTTGAATCAGAAGATGAATTGACAAATGCAAAGATAAGTTCTACTTTTCGTATGCTTATAAATCAAGTTAATAACGACAAATTAGCAGAATTACTTAATGCAAACAGAAATAGATTAATAGTAAAGAATGGAACATTAGATATTACTGACATTGAGAATACTGTTTTCTATAAAGACGAATTCTTTCCAGAAGATTATAGTACAATAAAATTAAATGTAAATTATGATCCTGAAGCGCTAAATAATTCTCCTAATTGGAAATATTATATGATGTCTACATTTGAAAAAGATGCAGAAAGAGTTAAATTGATTGGTGAAATGTTAGGTTATTGCCTTACACCTTCATGCAAATTTCATAAATCATTTATGTTGATAGGAGAAGGGTCTAATGGTAAATCAGTATTGTTAGACATAATGGATTATATATGGGGTAGTAAGAATATTAGTGATGTTGACATAAGCGAATTAGACAGAGCTTTTTCTAGAGTTTCTTTGTTTGGTAAACTTATTAATAAATCATCAGAAATAGAAGGTAATTTAAAAACTACCGCATTCTTTAAGAAAATAGTATCTGGGGATATGATTGATGGTGAGTATAAAGGTAAAGATAAGTTTTCATTCCCAAGTACAGCAAAATTAATATTTGCAATGAATAACTTACCAGTTACCAAAGATAAATCAGACGGATTGTATAGAAGATTGTCTATAATTCCTTTTAATAAACAATTTAAAGGAGACGAGATAGATATTGATTTATCGGAAAAATTAAAACTAGAAGCAGATGGTATATTTATGTTTGCATTAAGTGGTCTCAAAAGGTTAACAAAACAAAAGAAATTCACTGAAAGTATTGAAGTTAATAATAAACTTGAAGAGTATAAATTAGATTCTAATCCTGTGAAACAATATATGGAAGAAAAATATATAACTACAGATGAAGAAAATAAATATATTTCATGTGCATCATTATATGAATCCTATGGAGTATGGTGTGGAGATAATGGATTTATGAAAATGAACAATATAAACTTTGGTAAAGAATTGAAGAGATTAAAATATAATAAGAAACAAAAGAAAACTGAAGGAAAAACTATATGGATTTATAGTGATTTAAAGAAAAAGTAACAAGTAAAATTGTAAAGTAACAGGTGAGTAACAGGCAAAATTATTTCACCTGTTACCACTCAAACCCTTACTATAATAGTATTTTTAATTCATTTTTATTAAAGTAACAAGGTAACAAGAGGATA